>Ga0126342_10002444_pt1 | contig 28984 bp, 32 predicted proteins | sample Cyp1metagenome_FD_92528 | JGI IMG/M metagenome (GOLD analysis project Ga0126342, IMG submission 92528) | Coral microbial communities from Lord Howe Island, Old Settlement Bay, Australia - Cyphastrea 1 metagenome | ecosystem: Host-associated > Invertebrates > Cnidaria > Coral ... | reverse complement strand
GTGTAGAAATCACATGGATAGAAGACAAGTATGTGCGCAAGTGCTGCAAAGCAGCTTACTGCCACAAGCGATTGGTTTTATATACCCTGGCATCAAGGACACCCACTTACCGCCACAAGCGATTGAAAACAGAAACCGCGATCTTACCGCCACAAGCGATTAGGCCTTGAAATGCTGCACCTGCCACGCAAAAACAGCAATCACCTGCAGCAGTAAAAAAAAATCACTTGCGGCAGTAAAAAATGAACGTTCTTACTGCCACAAGCGATTGGGGCATCTTACCGCCACAAGCGAAGTACGAGCCCTTCCACAAGCTTCCGCCTTCCGTATCTGGGACCCCAAACTAAGCGCACTTGCCAATACCTTGTGCTTACCCAAGGCACTGCATCCTGCAAACTGGTAAGCTCATGGAAAATTCAACATGTTTGCTGTAGACCCAACATGACTCAACACTGCGAAGATATATGGGTTCATATTAACCTTCATGGAACATCTGTGTTGAATCAGCCAAACCTTTCTTGCTAGGAATGACGATTCTCTGTCACTTCAGCGTTGTCGTGCCCATTTCGTGATCCCCCTTCTCGCCAAAATTAGGCAAAATCGGAGCCGCAAAACACCTCGTGCAAGCCGAATGTATTTGAAGCCTCTGTAGTTGCCTTCACGGGGTTTCAACTTCGCAGTGCAAAACATGAATAGACCGAAAAGATCTGAATAGACTTTGCATATTTAGCCCACTTAGCCGACTTAGCAGTGCTACAGGATGCAGGTTTCAAGCAGAGATAAGCAGAGGCAAACTGCGTCAAAAGTGCTTGATAATGCTTGATACTGTATACACTATTGCAATTTTGTGCTTGATAATTTTTTAATGTTTAGCAACGTTTAGCAAGGTTTTTCAATACACAATGTAGTGCTTGATCTGCAGTGCTAGACTCAGCTGGAGCTGGCGCCGTCGTTCCTTTTTTCGTCACTCGTCACAATTACATCCAAAAACTGCACAGCGAATGGATCCGAGGACGTTCCTGGCCACAAGCTCTGTGTATCGTGAACGGAATCACATGTGGAATTATCACAATTGAAATCAATTGAATTTCACACTTCAATGATATCTTGATATATCTTGATATATCTTGATATATCTTGATATATCTTGAATGTACATTTGAACTCACTTATCTGCTCACTTGGCTCGCTTCTCATATCTCATGCTGTCTCGTGCTGTTTGATCTCAGTGTTTCACAGAATTTTCAACAGCGCCGACAACACGACTGACTCCGAATACTCCGACCCACGACAAAATCGTCGGGGGGGCTCGAGTGGAGCTGCAGAGTTTCGTTTCCTGCAGGGTGTTGGTCCCAACGGTCCCAACTTTTGGCCAACGATGACTTGGATGACTCGGATGACCAACATGATTCAACGATAGAGTAATCGACATAGAACATTAGCAAGCACGATATAAAACATGATGAAAAATGATGAAAAGGTGACTTGGATGACTTGGATGACTTGGATGACTTTTGGAATCGGATACTCAGGACATCTCAGGACTTTGCAAAATCATTCTTTTTTTCGTGTCAGTCCTTCTCCCACCAGTCATTACTCCTGAAAACGCACCACTCCACGAACCCAAAGGTGGAGGTGGTGGTGGCGGTGGCCTCCAGGAATGATTAAAACACAAGAAATTTTAGTGTTTTGATATGTTCTGATATGTTTTGATAGTGCTTAATTCATTTTAACTTCCGAAGGAGCAAATAAGATAAAGAATAAGTTGAAGAACTCGGAACTGCAAACCGTGTCTTCTTTCTTCCAACATCGAAAACCCGATCGCAGCTGGTGAAGCAACCAGAAGCCACCAAATATCAATCAAGTTGCACTTCACTGGACTGCTGCTTCGCTTCTGCATCTCGGTCCTCACACAGCTTCTGTGCAATCAATCAGCCAACTGCAAACGATGCCTACACAGTCCAACGTGAAACCCAGAAACAGTGACCCTACAAGTAGAAAGAGCAAGTAAGACAGTAAGAAAAATCTGTGGACAACCACCATCTGTCGCGGCATTTCTTTAATTTAAGTCTTGTATGACAACAACGAGGCCATTTAGACTCCAAACAAATATACTTTCAATTTCCAAACAGCAATATTTCCACAATTGAAAGAGAGCAGCAGCACCCCGCTGCGGAAGCGGCTGGATGACACCCGCAGCTGCGAAAGCAGAAAGACCCAAGTGCAGTGGCTCAGCGACAATTGTCTTTAGTGTTTGAAGATGTTTGAAGCAAAAGCTGGACAACCCGACAGCTACTGTAAGGCATGCTAAGATATGCTCAGATAAACTCAGATCTATCTTGCAAAGAATATGAAACATGATAAAACTGCTTGATCAGTTTCTCGAATTTTCCGTCCTGCTCTGTCTCACTGCTCTCAATCTTTTCTTGAGAACTCGAGGCCATCTCAAGCCCAAAGCTTGAGTAGGATGTGCGTTCCGGAGTGGTCGTAAGTCAGCACGCGCGACACGGAAACACGACTTGGAGAGGCAAAAAAGGCTGGGAGTGATTGAATGCTGCCGAATTGTACACATATGATTTGAATTTAAATATGTTTAAATTTGCATTTGAATGCATTTGAACGCTTTTGATGTGTGGCATTCTGGGCGGTATCTTGGCAGCGGCAAAGAAAACACACTGAAAGCACATCCTTGAGCCACAATATGCCACAATGGAAGCGGAACTAAGCGTCAAGAACAGCACCACTGTCTTCATGATCTGTTCATGTCCACCCTACAAACTTCAAATTACATGAAACTACATGAAACTACATCGAGTATCTGTTTCATTGTTTCCTTTGCCTTGTGTGGCGAAGACACGCTCCCAGTGCTCAATGTCAGCAAGTTTGACATGATGCCTCGAATCCAACGTCTCAATTAGTCACTAGTCTCAATGTCTTGCTGACTGACAGGTTGATGCACAAGATCTTCAGGCGTGATCAATTCGGGCATCCTGCCAAGGAGTTCCTTTGCAATACTATGCTGCAAGGTCTATCTTCTCTAGACTCAAAAAATCCTTTGCTCAAAACCCAGCTATACTTTCGTTACCTGCGTCTGAGTTCTTCACATCTGCAGCACGCTTTCACGATCAGAGACCGCAGCTCGAACTTTCCTTACCTCATGTCTCGAGTGTAAACACAGTAATGCATGGCCACTAGCCACTAGGCTCAAAGCATTCGGCAAGTCGGGCAGTTGGTCCAAATACCTGGCCGAGACACATTCAGCAAGAGTCGCAAGAGTTCATGTTGATATTTCATGATATCCCTACATCATCACCATCATCCTATATCCTTCATCTCCCTCACAAAAATTACACACCCAATCTTGGTACAATAATTTTGCACCTCTGCTTCATGTCCACCGCCAAACCACGCAGCTTCGTCAAACCCTCTTTGGGGAGAAACCTGAGCTGTCTGCTGGAAAAATCACCTCTGCTGCAAAAAAAATCAAATATGGGATGAAAAAACATATCAAAAATTGCATCAGCTTAAAGACTTGATGTTTCTAAGACATCTTCATGTTTCTCATATGCATGCATAGTTCTCTTGAACACATGTGTTGCAGAAAACATGCGTACACTGCCAGCTGCGCAATCATTGTCATTGCACGTGAACGACTTTGATTCCCTCAAAGGACAAAGGACAGTTTTGGTTGGTAGACGGTGCAAGTATGCAAGGAGATAAATCAATGTTAGTAGATTTAGTAGAAATCAATTAGTTTGAGATCTATAGCATCCTTTGACCTATTCTGGTAGTCGTGATTCAACTTATGTTCAGTCAATCATCACAAAACAAAGCCATTGTCTCATCCCGGCTCGCATATGCTAACAAGATAGTTTCCCTGTCTCCTGACAGGCCATGATGTATCTCCAGCAGGAGATGCTGTCTTCAATCAAGTCAATTTTCTTGGAAATTTCTTTCTCACAGGCTATTTTTATATTCATTATTCAGTTGTGTTGGCAGCGTGTGTATACGTAGTTACGGAGCATAGCCTCATTCTGTTTCATTGGACCTATTGCATCCTATTGCTTGGTATCTTGCTTGTCAGTTAAGTCAAGGTCAAGGGACCTATAGGCACACGGCTTGTGGCTTGGATGTGAGCCTGCAGCCTAGCAGCAAGATGCAGCAAATGGGTGCAGCTGTGTGATAGCTTGGACATGCTTGGATGTACATGACAAATAAGGCCACTTGGGAATCGGGAAACTTATCAAACGTGATCAGAATGAGAATGAATGATTAACAACGTAATATCTTTTTTGTATTCCAAAGCCGATCTGGATATGCAACAAATATCAATATATCAGTAACATATATATATATATGTATATATATAGTAACATGGTATTTCTTGATGACTCCAATACTGGCAACAACATGCAACAATTTATGAATGACAGGGTTTGAACTTGCCCCGAAACCTCACAGCGGATGTACAGCGTGTGCCTGTGTAAACGTATGGTAGTTGGAAGTTCCAATCTCCACGAAGTCATAGTGGTACAACTGACCTGGCTCAGCCGTGACGAGTGCCGAGTTATGCCACAACAAGCGCTCAGTCGCAGTTGGGTGATCCTACACTCGACACAAAATACACAAACATATAGACAAAAAACATGAAATCGATCGAAAACCATCACCTGGCTGGACCAGAATATGTTAGAATAATATGTTTGAATTCTGTCAGAGTGGCCTGGCGTCAGATCTGGCTGAGGGCTTTTCCGCTTTCGACCTGCGTTGCTATGGCCGTGTATCATCGGTGGTCAATGCATGTCATGCACTGTGTGTCATTGCTTTTCTCGCAGCCATGGCCTCGGGAAGAACTCGAAGTCGGTGATTCCTCAAAATTGACGCGAGATGTGACAGCTGAGGCTACAGGCATCTACAGGCTGACTCTGCAAAGACCTCCTTTCTTTAAACATATTGCTGGCCGATCTTCTATGTTTTCTGGGTTGCCCATTTACTGTCTGTGCGAAGTCATCTTCCTGCCTCTGGTGCTCCGATATTCCAGTTGTCATCATGGAACCATTGCTTGTACTGCACCTTGGTCTAAATTTCGGCACCAAATCCAGCAAATTCAGCACCAAAGTTCGGATTCTGACATCTGCTGGCATTCTGCTGGACAGGTCTAAGGCGGGAACCAGCCAAGCATCCCAGCAAGGCCGGCAACACCAAAGAGAGTATCGATATGTGCCGCGCCCCTTTCGCAGGATGCACAAGGTTCATCAGCCGGAAGATGGAAGAAGATGGAAGAAGTACAATTTGCGCAATCTGGATGCTTCGGGATGCTTCGGGATTCCCCTCCGAATGGCTTGGTCAAACGTTTGTTCACACAATACGTCCTGTTCTGTAAAGCTGAAGCAGGCCAAGAGGGATCAGCAGGTGTCAAAAGACACAAAGTATCACAAAGTAATCAAAGTAAAAGGACTTGCAAAACCTGATGTTTGTATCGGCTCTCAAAGTGTGGCAGAATGTGGCAGATGTAGGATGTATTCGCTCCAAACCGGATGTTTTTCGACCCATACAACGTGGCAGTTATAGAGTGACGATGACGTGGCTAAGGCAGAGGTTTTGGGTTTCACAAGGTTCAGAGTTTAGTCTGATTCTTTGCAAAGGGTGCTTTCTACATATTGTGTCATGTATCTGTGAAAACACACAAAACAAAAGCTATCATATGGAATCTGCTCTGTGAAAACACATGATTTGTAGAGACGGGCATGCAAACGTCGGGTTTACTGCAGAGAAGTTTCAAATGTCTCAAGTCTCCATTGCCTTCATAGCCTTCTCCAATGCAATCGCACCGGCCTTGTGGTCAAATTTCAAACTTGGCATTTTGGACTCGCAAAAAGAAAGGCAGGTTTAAGCAAACATCGTCAACCACAGGGAGAAACCTCCCCAAATCACGTGCAAAAACATCGGCTTCGTTTCATTGGACGGTTGGATCACTTGGTGCATCATGGCGCTGAGAATAGGACTAAGCCAGAATCAGCATGCGCAGCCCCAGCTGACGTGCCAAAGGTTGTTGCTGAAGACTTGCCATACATCCACCATGTGTTGGGGAAAATATCATTGAACAAAAATGACAAACCACATATTGCTGTTCAAATATCGATATACATTATGCACACCCAGGATCGTCACTAAACACAAACATAAACATATATAATTATATAAAAAACAACATCATACAAACAGCACACGTTTCAAAGATGTTGTTTTCGTTCTTGTGTCACGCTTGCCTTGCACAAGCTGTTTCGGTGGCCACCTTGGACAAGTGGTTGCTTTGGCCCCACTTGACCGAAATGGATATTAGCGTGGACATCGGTTGATGTCATCAACACCAAAGGGATATCAAAATATATCAAAATATGGGGATGGGTCAAAACCCTGGCACCTAGTGAACATCAAAATAGCTGGGATTTATGGATGTTCATCCCACTAAAAATGGTATTAATAGGTATTGACCCATACCCATATATCAACATATAAAAACACAATCATGAATAATCATGACAGGTTGACCTTTGGAGTGATGACCGCTGTAAGACTCTGACCACCATCGACCAATTCGCCGATGCTTGTAGCACATCGCACATTGTTTCATTTGTCGGTCGCTTGGCCTTGTTCTGACAATTTATGACATGTGAAAACAGAAAGCACTCGCGCCGTCTCTTCATGGAGAGCATCTCATGTGTCCAACTCAAACAGCTCACACGCGTGGAAAGCAAAGTCATTCTAGATGCTTGTAGATGCTTTTAGTATCTGATAGGATCTGATAGTCTTAGAATGTCTAATAATGTCTTTCAAGAGTCTCATAGTCTTATAGTTCATGTCTCTTGCGATGTTTCTTGGCTAAGCCGCATACTTTCCAGCCTCACGCCGGCGCAGCACTGCTAGCGTACGTCTTGAATGACCAGCTGGGATGAGGCGCCTTAGTACTGCTCAGCTGACATATAACAACATAATATAACATAATAATACACAATACAACAATTGGGCAAAAATGCGAATATATATGAACGCTTGATGCAACCACTTGTTTCTTTCTGTCAAACTAATGCAATGTTTGGCTTCTCTGAGACTTCGTCATCCCAGGTGGTCGTCCTTCTCGTTTGCGTCTCATCTTCCATCGCCGCGCTACGGCAATTTTGGTTTCAGCTCAAGATTCAGGCTTCAGATTGTTCAGATTGTGGATATTTATGATATTTGTGTGCACATGGCTGTGCTGTGGACTGCTGTCGATGCTGTGATCTATGCTGGAAATCGAAGTGCTGAGGCAACTTTGATCAAACTTGTTTGTGAAGCAAACAACATCAAACAATGACCTTGTCAAAATCCGCCACGGGCGAACTTGAAAGAGGTTTCTAGCAAACCCAGCTTCAGTGCTTCGCCCTTCACACTTGCAGGGAATGTGACTCCCACTAGCCGGCTATCTGCCAAAAATCTGGCGGGATTGTATATATCAGCTTTGCTGGGCAGGGCAAGCTGCAGCCTGGCATAGCCAGGGCCAAAACCATATCTACAAATAGCAGGGAGTTTCAGATTTTCGACTGCGCACTTTACTCTTAGGAAGATTCGACTTCAATTTGCCAGTGCAACATGTGCAACAGCATTTTTTCTTGCAAGCATCACTGGATAATGAAATCACACCCCCAAATTTTGGATGGGTGCTAAGGATGATCGTTAGCGTCCTCAAGACTTGAACAAAACATGAAACAACATGCTCGATATGGTACGATACTTTACCAATGCCAGCTGTCAGGTAGACACATCATTTAGACACATTGTGGAAAACACACATTCCAACACGTGGCAGGACACTTGCGGCAACGCTCTTTGAGCGTTGACCGACCACATCTGCAAAGATCTATCATTTGACCCTTGGCAAAAAATAGTACAAGAACAGTCGATGTCCAATATCATTTTCATAGATTTGACTCACTTGATGCTTTCTACAACTTGAGACCATTCAACTTGGCGCTTTGTGCACGGGCTCACTGAACTTCTTTAATGTCGCACTGCTTCTGGTCCCCGACTTAGTGCTTCCTCAGAATCCAAGACTTCTAGTGTCAGAAAACTTGATGCTGTTGGCAAGGAGGTATTGAGAAACTCCGACCAAAGTCATGGTCTTAGGATGGATTCGCAAACCCATTGACCACTTGCATGTTTCTCGAGTGAAACATGCCTGAAAGTCACGTGTTTTATTCTCTACCGGTTCAAAACGGGCCTATCAAAGCATGAGAGTCGCTATCCATCACTATCCTTCATCCAAGAAGCAGCGCTAGGAATGATGCAACTCCCGCTTTAATCCACTTTGACACAGCCTGCAAAATGTGGCAAAGCGCTGAAAACGTTTCAGCTGACACTAGGGGAGCTCGGAAGGCTGACCGCGTTGCCTGATCAGTGGGAAGCTCCAAGTAAAGCACAAAGTTCGTGGAATGGCCCGTAGTTAGAAGTGTACCCTTCCGGCTGAGGACCTGCGCAGCTTGAAGGGGACCACGTTTGCTACTTCTTTAGTCGAAGTACTCTTAGGATGTAGGACAGTGTAGGACACAGAACCGATATGTAGTCTCAAAATCTTGAACATGTCCCACTGCCAAGTATGATCAACTTTCCAAAACTAATTCCTCTGGTGTCACGATGTGTCACGTGTGCTTAAAGAACAGCTGGATTGCATCACTCTGAGGAGAAATGCTGATGGACTCTCAACTAATTTTGCTGGGAATGAGACGACCAAACCTTGAGCAATCATTCCGATGCCGCCAATGGGCGAAAGGGCAACACAAAAATAAACATGTTCCTCCCGAAGAACTCATAGAACCAAAGTTCTACAGCGACTCAGGAGTTGGCGGTGCGCTATGGTGCGCTATAAGAGATGACCATTGATGACCGCCACGCACAGGATCACCGCAACCAAGCTGATAGTATCAGCGAATACATGGGAATACTCTTGTGATGCCAGAGCATCCAGAAGCATCCAGAAGCATCTAGTGTTTATCAACACTTAGACCAGTTCAATAGGCTCAATACATCAATCAAAACAATAGTGGAGAATCGCAACTAGTTTAGATCTTCCTCTGGACACACGAGATCCTGCCAAAGTGGCAAGATACTGTACATATGGGATGAAACACACATGCTTGCCAGCAGCAGTCAAGTATGCCCAGTCAGTATCAGGAGCTCGATTTGCATACTGTATATATCCTGTTCAATGATCATATCTATATGTATATACACATAGTCTGATACATACACATATACATCTAGTGTTTGTCCCTTCATTTCTAACTTTTGATAAAACCTGTTTGCGGATACTACGCAAACTGCCGCAAGCTCGGGAGTTGCTTCCTGCTGATTCCAGAACGCGCAAGGGAAGATCCCGTTCACTTGTATCAAGCGCTATTCTTAAACCGTTTTGTAGCTGATACAACTGCTATGAAAAATATTGCTTTGAAGTATGAAGTTATGGTATTTCTGATGCGTTGCTTTGCATTTGGATGCACCTTTGGGATCGGAGGTACAGGGCAGCCATCCTTTCGGACTTCAGCTTCTCTGGCTGCTTTTAATAGTTATGCCGAGTTATACCTTCCATTGTGCGAATTTCCAGCATATCTGATGGCGCACGTGCGGTGTTTGCATATGGGATTAAATGAAATAAACAACCTTTAAAAAATGATGTGAAAAACAAAGGAAGACAATGGATTTTCATCTTGCTCATGTGGCAGGTCCCTACCTGAACGTCCCACTTTTGAAACTTGGGACTTACCGTATCTTGTGCTAGCGTTCTTGGACTCTGAAATGCCAACCATATCAACCATCTGTGCGTCAGTGATGATTGATCTCGCAAAAATCACGAAAAGGAAAAAGGGCTCGATAGCCGTCCCTTGCCCTCCAGCCGGACTCCAGCCATCAACCACAATATCAATAGTCAAGAAAAAAACACTGCATCATCCTCGTCCGGACACCACTGAAAAAGCATCGCAGTATAGACCCTCTGCAGAAAATGCAAAGGTCACATAATTTCTCGCATTGATACCAGCAACCCACGCGCCCGTACATGGTTAGAATGTTCAGACTATGATAGATGATGTACTCCAAGTAGTGTCCCACCCCAGAATGATTCCCATGTTTTCACATTGAGAGAAGCATGATGAAGCATGGGTGCAAAAGCACATAAAGATACATAAAGTATCATACAAATGCATAACGTACCCTATTCACCAGCAGTGCGCCTTGTAGGTCGGACATCTGTAGTCTGTGGGGTTGGGCTTCCGGTCCTTGCCATAACAATGACACTGTCACGCAGGACCAAGCCAAATGGTCTGTTTTGGTGTTGTCAACCGTCAGCCATTGCTTTCCTGTTTCCCAATCTGTGTTTTTTTTCTTCATGCTCTGTTTTCAATTAGTCTTTGGAGTCTTCGTGTCATCTTAATTTGTCACATCATCACTCACTTCAGCCAAAACATGCCAAAACTGTACGTCCATCATCATACAAATGTAATTCATGCAATTTCTAGTTGCGTCAATTGCCTCGCACTCATCGGGCTTTTCTTGCTTTTGCGATCTTTACTATCGAATCGATGACTCAATATGACTCATCCTCAGGGCTCTCCTTGACCGGCAAAAACCAGAGCGGAGGCAAGTCCGTGAAGAGCACCTTCGGCTGGGATTCCTGTACCTGGAGAGCTTGGAATGTGACAAATCAACGGGACAGCTGTCGGACAGCTGTCGGACAGCTGTCGGACAGCTGTCGGACACAAAGATGCAGATATCAATAGATATCAATAGCTCAGTCTGGAAAAGTATCCGTACAGAGACACTTTTGCAATTTTCCGGACTCTTGTTTGGAGACTTTCACATTTCACAATATTTCACAATCAGATTGCTTGGCGCACCATGTGGGTGTCAGAGTCCCAACGTGCACCTCATACAAGGGACTTGAATAGAACAGGTTTCTGTTGAAATTCAGATTGCATCGAAAGCATCGAAAGCATCGAACGCATGAAGCCAACCATCCCAACCTTCAATGAAAAGGCCGTAGATATAAACTCCGTCCTGAGAAGTGGAGGCATTGCCAGACATCAACAGACCCCTTGGAGACTGGGTCAAAAATGGCTTCTCTGATTGAATAGTTCACTAGTTCACTACCTGTTTTGCAGAAAAAACATCAACAAAATCCTTTCGAAACATTTCAAACCCTGCCTCTGGAGGCAGCGTAAGCTCCTCGCAAAGTTGAAAGTTTCACATCACATAGTCTTGGCCATAGACTCTTGATGCCATAGGTCTTACAACACAGTTCTACAGAATGAACAGGTTTCACATTCGTGGAAATCCGATATTAGCATCAATATGCATCAATAGAAGTCGTTTTGCTGGTATTTGCAATAGGCAAGGCGCTGTTTGTAGAAAAACATATTGCTGTGATTTCATGGCCGTCACGCGAATATGAATAAAACACGCAAAATCGTACATCTTGGCGGCTGAGCATACATATATAGCATATTATTGCATATCATATCATATAATATCTATTATAAAGGTATATAAAGATGAATCTGATTCTTTTGTTTCACTTCGCAGTTTTTTAGCCAAAGTTTAAATGGGAAAAAACAAGACCTACCAAGAAACATCCCTTCTTCCAAAGCTCAAGTTGCTTGCTCCGGTCGGGCCAGACCCCAAACACGCAAGCCAAAACCTCTGAGACCGTCTTGCAGCTTGAGCAGGTTGGGGCCCCAGAGAAAGTAGTACAATGTGGGCAGTCACCCATTCACTTGAACCAAGACACTTGAGCCAAAACAGAGACATCTGCATCTTAAAACCCGGCGACGGGGATCTGTATAGAATATAATGTATACTGTACACATGTACGTGCATTGTATGTATCTGCTACAAGTACGGAAAACGGTTGTCCGGATCAGCGTCTCCTTCTTGGGGTTCGTCACATTGTCCATGACCTGTTGCTGGAAACACTTAATAAACAGAGACGTGGAAGACCTGTGGTAACATGGCCAATTGGGCTGAGAATCACTCTACATGATGTCTATACAGTCTATACGGTACATTTTTGGCCTTCTGGGAGAATGAAAGCAGGTCAATCTCTTCGCCATGTTTTCGAGCGTAGTTCTGCATGGCTCCAGTGAAGAACGCCTGCACCAAGCATGCCATTTATGGATATTGTGAGATTTATAGGAAAATTGCACATTGGCCATACTTTCATGACAACTCCACGCCAAGCGCACCCTGAAATGCAGAACTTGCATACTGCCGGAAGTGAATTTAGAACTCGCAAAATACGAACTTGTATCACTAATCTATCGAAACATTTGCAAAATTTGCATTTGCAACTTTAAAACAACTGTGTTTGTTGTGTCCAATCTCATCCAATCGCTCCACACCTGTGGGAAGAATATGCCACTGATCCAATGTACTGGTGGAGTCTTGCCCAAACTTAGCCAAAGGACGTCGTTTCTTTATATCACCAACAAAAGCCACGCCGAAGACAGTTCTGAAGCAGGTCGTTGTCAGAAAAACTCGAGTAAAATACTAACATTTATATACATTTATACTAAAATGTATACTAGTCGGTGTGACTCAATGCTCTGCATGGCCGTAATGTTCAGCCAAGGGGCTCATTCCAGTTCTGGAAAAATGCTACACGAGCAATGATGTCTGGGAACCAGCCTGTGCCAAGATGCTTCGATGCTGCATCATGCTCATCCAGGTCCAGGTGTCATATCATTTGTACAAAACTGGCCGGATGCACTGCTCAATGGTTTCAGTGACAACGGACCCTTCTTGGACCTCGAATATCACAGTGGATGAAAATGGATGAAAATGGAAGAACTATGTATTTCACATGCATATAACATGATTCTTTGCGTTTCCGTGAACATCAGCCGGGCATGCTGCGCCGCATTTTGATTTTCACAAGGGCAAACGCACAAAGTAAAGGTCTAAAGACTTGTAACGTTCCTAGGCCAAGCACCTAGAATCCTGACAAGCAGAATCAGGATTAACGATTAATAAATCATTTCAACATTTCTGTGCATTGGAAAATATCATGGTGGTCCTGGAGGGCAAATGAAGACAGCTTCAGAGTGAATTGCGATCTGTCTTCTCTACACCATTCTACACCTGCCAGCTCTACCAGACTCCACCGTTTCCGTACTTTGGATTGTGCATGTACAGCTTCATGTACAGCTTCTTCGCAGCAAAGCAGCTTCCGAATTCTTTGAATTCTTTAAGCAGCGATGCTCGGCTCTCGGCTGTGCCGGACACCAGTCAGGTCCTCAAAGCCTGGGACTCCGGAGCTCAAGGGGTGCCATCTTATGCCATGAAAGACACATACTTTTCATTCCACATTTCTTATTCCACAACGTTGACATCTGTTGACATTTCCACTGACATCTGACATCTGACGGAAACAATCCGGGAAAATCTAAGGGAAACAAGCACAGCATGTGCATCATATGCATCATATGGACTGCGGGCACAGTTCAAGTGTGCAGCCTTGCGCAGCAAATTGTCTCCAGTCTCCAGGTTTCTACTTGAAAGGAGGAACTTGAGCAGCACTTGGATGAACTTCGCCATTCCTCATCACCAATATAGACCTGCAGGCTAAGTCACAATGTTTTGCTTCTCCACCACTAGAATCACTAGAAGTCCGGAAGACTCTGAGTCATTCAGTCCCAAACGTCCGACTTCATCTTTGCTTTATGATGTGCTCTTAGCAACAATTCGCAAATCTTGTAGGCATCATTTGGCATCACAGTAAGCATCACACTGGATGTGAGACCGGCAAATTGGACACGTTCCGGTACTTCTCTGTAGTCGGTCAGCACCTTGGTGAAACTCTGCCAGAAATCAAGCTTTCAAAACTTTCGAACAAGCGCACGTTGGTCCCTCTATGGAGATGTATAGTGAGCATTTCACACTCAAAATGCCTTGTGGTTTACAAAAGTCTCGAACGGCAAAACATGTGGCAACAGTTTTCGATGTGTTCAACGGCTCACAATGAAAACATCAGAGATCAACGGGATGGGTTTGAACATGGAACATGAGTCAAATGCATACGAACAGTAGGAACCTTGAAACCTCGGTAAAACCATGCAAGACTATAAAACCCTTGCTGTGGCAGTGAACCATTGACCATAGCAGCATTTCAGATGTGGCTTGCAGTGTAGGAATTTCGGACGCAAAGGCCCGGGACAAAAACATCCGGATGCAAAGGTTAGTTAATCCATGTTAATTCAATCAATAACCTAAGTGAAAACAATCAACTATTCAGAAGTGAACTGGAAAGCTGATTGTCTGAATTGCCGTCCATCTTGGTCTTTCTTGGTGCATCTGAGGTCAATGCATTGAGAGCACATGGCTATGTGGCCGCAAGGACGCAAACATGTTGTGATTGGTCGGTCCAAACATACCACGTATTCTCCGTCCTGCGCAGTGTTCGAGGCATCAGAAACACAATTCAAATCGACTCAATTCACGCCCTTGGAACTTGGAGTATCGAAGTCACTAAATATTGCATCAAATTGCATCACATTGCATGATTTTGGTTGTTATGATCGCCTCATAGAATATATATATAGATAATATTATCTATATATATAATATTATATATACAATATTATATATATATAACATATAATCATATCGATTCATATGGTATCTATGCGAGTCATTGTGAGCCTATCTTTCTCAACGTCCTCCGCAACTTGAAAGACCTGCGGGGTTGGCTCTTCCAAAGGAGGAGCTGATGCTGATGCCCAGGACTCCATCGCTGGCCACAAATGGAAGATGCCATCGCCTCATTGCCGGACGTGCTCCACGTTTTGTCATCTGAGTAAAGGCAGTTTACTGCTCGTGAATTCTCTTCTACACATCGCTACACGAGATTCCGCGATCCAAATCGCTTGAAAAAGCATGTACAATGATTTACAATGTACATCCCTGTTGTAATTCTCGTTTTTTTGTTTTATGTGTCATATTGTCATGATTTGTCAATGTGTCGTTCACGCTGAGATGCTGTTCGTCCCAAAGTTCCGGATGGCCCATGAACCTCGAAATCCTGCCCCCAAATTCTGACCAACCAACCTGGCGAAGAACAGGACTGCAAGACTTGCACAGGCAATGGGCACCCGGGCGTGCCAGTTTCAAAGTTGGTCCAATGTTGGTTAAAACGCTCAAAAGTAGTCCCAATGAATTGCAAAGAATCTTGTTGCACTTGCTAAGGGACTTGCCAATGGATCTAACATCTCAGCAAACATCGAATATACATTAATTATAACTACGGTAATGACGGTATTGACAGTATTGACTACAATACTGTAGTATATTGTAGCCTTCTCAACCTGGAGGTGAAAGAATTAATCAATCTGATCACCAGTTTTTGACTTAAATGATACAAATGCACAAACCTCCTGGCAACACGGTGAGCAACTGATGATATCATGGGCTTTTAACCCATGGGCCATGCCAAAGGATGGTCACGTCAGGATCACAATCGCAATCACTGTCAGGAAGCCAAATACGGTGGCCCATGTCCATCACATGAACGAATGTCCTTCAAATATCCAAGTGAGAGACGTCTCCTTTGAAAAGAACAAGTGCTTGCCAACTTGTGATAATCTATGCTTTTTAATCGCATTAGTTTCTCATGAGTGGACACCTTTTCCACTTCCATCCAAGCACCACTGTTTCCAATACCCTGTTGCCTTCCAGTGTATGCAACCTTATGACCCTCATTGTCTTCGCTCACGAAGCCCGATTGGTTTCGAGTTCCTCTTTGATACCTGTGAAAATGCGACGAGGCGAATGGCTGCGAGTGACGACGCTGGGGTCGTACTTATGTCAGTCTCTGTCTACGGGACATTACGAGACTCGACTGCCCTACTCATGTGACGATGTCTACTCCACTTTGATATGACAATTGAATCGATGGAATCCTGGCATCTGACTCTCTTGCCACTGGAAAACGGGCGGAAACTTGACACTTGACACTCGAGGATGCCTCTGTCACGTCATTTGGCCACAGCATCCGAACCATTGTCTTACAATATCTTACACAATATCTTACACAACATCTTACAATAGCATACAATAGCTACTTAGATCTACTTAGTGTTTCTTCAATTTGCAAGACATCGACTCATCAAGAAAGTATGATCCCCGCTGTGAAACACGTTGAAACACGACGTTTTTCAACATGTTGAAGCACGTTGAAGCCATGGGAGGTGAGTATATGATGTACATGTGAGTATCAAGATGATGAACAATGATTCAAGTGAACAAAGTGAACAGTAGTAAATGCAAACACACAGCACTGGCTTTGGAAAGCTGCCAATATCTGCGATTTTGCTCATGTCACAGCATCTCGCAGAATGCCATCGCTTATATCACTACTGCTCCATTATCACTAGAATTCACTAGAGCAGCAAAGGCACTGCTTTATGAATTGAATGGAATGTGATCGGCCATCGAATGTGCCGTTGATGGTGTAGCCACCTGTCCCAGGACTGCGAGGAATTTGAAGCCCGGAGCTACTCAGATTTCTCTCTCTCTCTCACAATTTTGTCTCCTGTAAACATCTTTCCATTGCCTTCCTGAATTCTGTGGCAAAGCCCGTCAGCCAGCCCAGATCTTAAATACTCAGCTTACAAGGCCCACAAGGCTTACATTCATGGCTGCAACAGTGGAACGGGACTTGGACCGCGGTCCCAGAGTAAAAGGAGAAAGTCTTGGGTTATGTTTGGCCTCTTCCAAATTCCAAAATTTCCAAAATTTCCAAACTTCAATAGTCTTCAATCGTCTTCGATACACTTTGTTTTGCCCCAGTTTCACCTTGCCGAGGACTTCGCCCGGCAGAGCCCGGCCTACATCATCAACACCTCTTCCTTGCACATTTCCGTTGAGAAATTGCAGTTGGAACTCGCAAACGTCATGGTTCCGTCCAGCATAGGTGTAGTAACCACGCCTCGGAAATACAAAAAACTGTGACAATCGCCACATATTTTCTTTCTCAAAATTGTTTCATGGTGTTTCCGATTCTGTATTGCTTCAGCATTGCTTTTGCTCTAGGACAATTACATACAATTACATCAATAAACAGAGATCGAAAGAGAAATGCAGTGACTTATCATGACTTATCCTGGGCGCTGGCATTGGGTTTAGGATTTCAATGGATTTCAGCCGAATTCTGCACAGGAATTCTGCTGAGATCCAAACCATGCTCCGCTTGGAACCGACCAAACCGGCCTCGCTTTCCAGCGTCACAGATTTTGCCCGGCATTCTGGTTATCATTCTGATGATTCAACACACTATTAGTCAAATGACGACATGTGTTGACTTTGCTGGAAAAAAACAGGTCTTGTTGCGCAAAAATCATGGGGCCTGGTGGAAATTGCATGAAATTGCTGCTCCATGCTCCCTGTTTTTGTTCATTTCTGCTACGATCAATTGCTGGTCTCAAGAGCTGTTTGGATCTGGAAATGGGAACACATTGGGAACACTTTCTATCCTCTAGGCTCCAGATATCTCCAGATATTGCAAAATGCAAACCTCTTGCAGTTCAAAATGTAGGTTGCTTATGGTTGCTTTCCCCATTCACTGGCAATTATGGGGACTCTTGTTGACAGTGTCACTCTCCATCCTTGTCCACCTCAGATGACTTCAATCCGTGTTGCAGTTGCTCCAAGATGCTCAAGTGGAAGTGATGGAAGGGAAGCAGAACGTGTCGACGTCCGAACAGACATTTGCTGCTGCCTCCTGGTATTTGTTAACGCGCTTGTGAAAATCTCTGTGCTGATCCGTGACACTCTTTTCCACACCATGCTGCACCATGTCAGGACGTGACCTGTCACTGTCACTCCACACTTTGACCGACTTTGACCAACTTTGACCAACTTTGAGCGACTTTGACCAAGGGACAAGAGTGGATAGGCGTCTCTGGCACCATGCCCTCCCGATCGGAGATGGCAAATCGCCCACACACACAAGCCAAGGACGACAACCGCTCCAACGCCGGCAGGAATCATCCAGCCTGCGAAACCAACGACTAAACGATAACAAAAGCACCAAGCTCGTTCAAACAAGCAGCATTGAGCAATGCTGAGCAGCTAGTCCAAAGATGTCCAAAGATTTTGTCAGCAGTGTGTTTGAAGGTTTTCTGTAGCCAAATCACTGTAGTCTACCACTTGCACACACTCGTGCTTCTTGTTGAACTCATATCCACCGGTGCAGGAGACACACCTTGTGGCAAGGTTGGCATGATAAGGATTTTTCTGATGAGATTTGAACAGATTTGCTAGATTCTGTCAAGGCGTTTGCAAAGTTTCTCATAAAAATCTGCTTTGCAAACTCAGCAACGCAAGGACAACGCAAAGACAACGCCTCAAAACACATGATCAAAGTCTAACGGCGCACCCTTGGTTGGAGGCATCAGTGCAGCTGTTGCAGTTTTTGGCACAAGCCTGGCGCGCAGTGAGGTGATCACTTGCCATGAATTGAACGCATTAGCGACAAACATCAACAAACATCAACAAACCATGATCATACAATGATCCATGTTGATCCATATTGATCAAGGATTCATCCTTGAGGGACAAATAATGACATAATGATAGTGGTAGGAATAAATGATCACCTTCATATGTTTATACAGTATATATACACATAAAAGCAAGACCAAGCTGAAGGATGCCAACGGTACTTTGCATGTCTTGTCGTTGTCGGCAAAATATGTCCGATCACCTCAGGACAACGTCGATTTTGGGTTCGATTTCACAGGGTCACAGGGCAAAACCATGCAAAACCCTATTAATGCTTACCGGACTAGTGAGACTAAATGTAGAGATGTTGTATGATGTTGTGCATGTCCATCTTTCATTTCATCGAGGCCATCACATTCGTCACAAAGTCCAGGTCCAGCTAAATTGCAAGAAGTACAGAATGAGCCGCACGAAGTGCAGTTGTGTCCATCGTTGGTGTACGTAGGATCCTTATAGACTTTGGTTGGACAAGGCTGTCGTTGAAAAAAATCTAAGACTCTTGAGAGTCAAAATATGCCGGTTGGGTGAAGGAATGCACAGGACTTTGAAAATGCGTTCGATGAACAAAAATGCGTACAAGATCGTACAAGTGCGGCATTGTGCAGCTGTGCTTCACATTTTCCTGCGTCGCAGTTCGCAGCTCCAGATATACTACAGCCATAGCAGTGAGGTGTGCAAGGTCCACAGCCTTTACCAGTCCTGGCTGGAGACATGGATTGACGCCAATGCTGCTCTGGTTGCACCGGTTGTCGTCCAGTTCAAGTGCAAACCGATGCTAACAAATGGTACAATGACTGCGACTACTACGAACTCTGAAGCTTTAGATGCTTTAGGTCGTGCATCCATTTGTGCTTTTCATTCTCCATCATCTATATTATTCAAATCAGATACTGCACTCTTCCATTTGTGGTTCATAGTATTTCAGTATTTCATAGTCCTTTTTTTTCCATAGCGAAAGATACATCTTCCATCATCACAATCGCCCGCTCCAGCACCTCGGCATGCCAAATCATTCCGTTCATTCGTTTCGTGTTGAAAAAACCGCTATGAAGGTATTGTGAAGGTATAGGAATATTGTAGGAATTAGTACGGGAGTGTTGAGAGAAATTGAGAGAAGGACTGTCGCAGCAGTTGCAGAAAGAACTGCAGGCTTTGCAACTTCCATTGACCTCACACATGGGAAACGGCATTTGGGAGTACGTAGGAGTGCAAAACATAGTATATTATAGTAACAACTACAGTATTATAATCTATTATAGTATTTTGCTATATATTGCTATATATTGCTTTTGATGTAATCTCTCAAACCGTCTCAATTGTGGCCGCTAGGCAGTCGAATCCGTTTCTGCCAGAACAAAGTATATGGATAGTGCCGCCGTGCGACATTGGTAAAGTAGGACTTACAGCCATTCTTATCGCAGCTGCCAGCACCAGCTGTATCACATCTGGGCGTGTTTCAGAACAAAGCTAAAAGCATCAGGAATCATCAGTTGGAGAAGCAATGTGGTTCTTGCATTTTTGAGCTGAACAAGTTGGGAATCAAATGATTCAAATGGAAATCAATGGAATCGGTTGATGTCAGTTTCTGAGATTTCGCTGTCCTGCTGCAATTCGCTCCGCAAGCAGCGCAAGCCAAGCCCGGCAGGATGCCGCCGCCCCCGGGGAATTTGCCAAACCCCCTGCCGTGGAGAAATGATGAGAAACGATGAGAAACGATGAGAAATGAACACCATATGAACTTCATATGGCTATAGCCTATAGCTATATGAACATCATCGCACGTCCCCGTTCGATGCCTGGCCTAGTTACCTAGTTGCAACATGTGCCTGTAGACTTTGTGGAACACCGTTTAGCAAGGAAGTGACAATGCATTGTGAAAACAGTCTTACATTCTCGCTAAATTGTGAAACCGCTTTCCAAGCACGCAGGTCTGCAGGTGGCTGCCTCAGGCAAAAGTTATATGTCGTTTCTGTCATAACCATTCCAACAAATATAAGCAAACAGATGCAAGAGAGAGAGAGAGAGAAAGAGAGAACACAAATTGATGACAACACTACCTCGGAAAACATTGAACACGATAGTTTGGGAGACAGGCTGGGAAGTATGATCAATTAAGCAAAACTGCCAAGAAACAAAATGGCAAAACCAATCTGCCAGTCATCTTTCGCATTCTATGAATGAGAAAATCAGACAAAATCATTGCTTTACAAACCGAGAATTCCTGGTATGCATCTCTATAATATCTCTCTATACATCTCTATACATCTCTATACAATCTTCCATGACTATACACTCGCGACTAGAACCGGTAAGAATTGACTTTCCGAGAAGGTAATAACGATGCAGTAGGTCATGGTCCATCTGAATCCTTGAAGAAGTATATTTCTCCTTCGTTCCCGAGACAGACATAGACAGACCATACAGACCAGAGCTGCAAAGAGATATCCATAGATATCCAATGTCAGACCGAGAAAACTTGCACTTAAATACACCGCCCGATGCCCAGAGTACGGATTCAGTTGCTTCAATTCACTTCAAACAAGCCAAGTGTGCGTTGTGAATCCAGACGTGAATCCAGGCATACATCGTATGCAAACCGTAGGCCTCAGGGTCATAGCATATGCATTAAGATGCATTAAGCATGGTCAAAAGTCCTCGCAAAATCCAAAAAATAATAAACACAAGCAATCATGAGTAATCCAAAACGAACACTTTCTCCATGTTGCTCCAAGTGGCACAACACAGGTTGCACAGTTTGGGACAAAACAAGGATCTGGTGGAGGTGCTGGAGGAATGTAACGTCTTCGGTCATCATAGCTTCGCCGCCGGTCGTCGTAACTTCGGCGCCGGTCGTCGAAGGTTCTCCGCCGGTCGTCAAAACTTCGCCGTCGGTCGTCATAGGGTGGACTACGGCGTCGTGGAGATGGCTGAGCACCTGTTGTTTATGTTGTTTTTATGTTGTTTTATGTTGTTTTATGTTGTTTTGCCATGTTTTGCCAATGCATGTTGCAGCCCAATAAAAACAACAGCTACAGCAGCTAGGACACATGACAGCAAAATGTTACAACTTGGTGCGTCTCCGTTCGTCTTGGGCAGAGAATCTTCTTGATGAAGAGAAGTAGCACTGAACATCATACAACAACCATCATTGCAGTGACTACAGTGACAAAGAACCACTAAGAAACACTAGCAACAGCAACAGCAATATAATTAGACAAGAATTGACACCAAAAGCAGCTGCATGGCCAAGATACTAACTGCAACGAGTAAGGCTACTAGTACTAGCCGCATTAGCCGCTTCATTGCAGCCCGATCGAAGTCAAAGGCCGATCTTGATGGTGAACGGTGCAAGTCCGATGCACAATATTTTTTCTGTATTACAACATATCAGTATCTCCCTTTCGGATCATTTTGGACTGTCAAGTGACTCTTGGTCCACTGCAATATAGGAAGCAGGTCAGGCTCTGAAGTGTGCTGAAAGCCTTCCCGTCTGTCAGGGTGTTTGTTGGTCCGTCTTCCACTCCATTTCTGTCTGTTCACTTAACTTAATTGTACTCCATTTAACCGGCTTTAGATGTCTTTAGCTTCGTTTAAATTCATTAAACTTTGTCTATATAGATAAAATATCGTTTTGCACTTTTGTGTTTCTTCTAGTTGAAGCTTGCTCTTAAGTATGTTTCAAACATTTTCCACCTGTATGGATGTTATTTCAAGCCACTGTAGCCTTGAGCTGTAAAGCTTGAATCTCTCCGCTTGAACGCGCAACATTTTCAGCTGCATGACTCAATGGACAGCTTTGATATTTATGCCCAAAGCGTTGCACGATTTGTTCACCTTATGTTTACCAGTATGTGAACATAGTAAACTTAGTAAACCTTATATAATATTTGCATCCTGTAGTGTCCTGTAGAATCCTGTAGATATGTTATATTGGAATATATTGGATGCGCGAGTCAGCAGCCGCTTTGAGGCACATGCCACATCTCAGGAACCTGGCAAGATTCCCCATGGTTCCCCTGATCGGTCGCCTGGGATACTGACCCTAACCGTGATCTAAACGTGATCTCTGTGACATCCATTTTGTGCCTCATTCACAAAGATAGACTTGCCCAACTCCTCCAACTCTGCCGTCATCACCTCACATCGCTTGAGTCGCTTGAATTGTGCTAGCAGATGCTACCAGAGGAGAGATTCCCCGATGCTGACGAAGCCGAAGACCTACTCACATCTACTCACTACGGAGCGCATGTTGGTAGCTGAGCTGGTTGCAATCAGGCCTTTGATGGCCTTTCGGAACGCCTGACAAACACATCAGGCCTTGAAGAAACCACCGTCAGGCGCAACAGCAGTGCAGCGTGTGGATTTTGATGGATTTTGATGGATTTTGTCCAGAATCCTTCTTGTGCCCTCAGTCAAATCTGCTCTGTCCTTCAGTGAGCTTTCCATGGTGGTCAAGAGCTTGTTATAACCTTGGGGCTTCAGTGGGCTTCAGATGTTCAGCTGCATTTTGACTGAAGCACCATGACGAAAAAGAAGGCAAGCTGTTAATTTATAAATCCTCCATTTGGACAAGCAAAGGCGAAAAACGCAAACATTCCTGCTTGACCACAGTGTTCATAGATTCCTGCGGGTCAATTTCCTCTGCCAATTTGCTGTCTGAAGTTTCAAAAGCTTTCAATTCTGTCTTGGAATTCTAAAGATCCTTTTGAAGCTTCAAGTTTTTTTTCAGCTCATGATGATGTCATGTCGCTTTCATGTCGCTTTCGTCCTCGTATCGTGTCGGAAACTTCTGCTCGCAAACGTCAAGCCTCGAGCAGCTGAGGCTCTGGACCAGAGAAACAGGCGGACTTTGAAAGTTTAAGTGTCCGAGTTTTCTAAGAGTTTAAACATGTTTAAACAGTTTAAATTCATTTGTGCCGTTTCAAAGTCTCCAATTCTCTAAGCTCTATGTAACACTGTAAGCATGCCAAGGATGCGCAAAAGGCTTCGGAAGCTTATCCTGGATAGATGCTGCCGTAGCATCCATGACCTCGGATTCCACCGGATTTCGCATGATTTCACAGTCGCTTGAGTTGTCACCCTTCAGTCGTCACAAAGTGCCTCTTGACTCGTCCGTTGATGCAACACTAACTGGTTGGTGGTTTGAACCTACCCCTCTGAAAAATCATGGAGTTCGTCAGTTGGGATGATGAAATTCCCAATATAATCAATATATGGAAAGTCAAAAAACATGTTCCAAACCACCAACCAGCTAATCTTTTCGGAACATCTAGGAACCAGGCATCATCAGCTGACTTGCCATCACCGCCACTACCACCGGCTGAGACCATGCTCTGCATCCCAAGGAGAAGCTTGAATGCCTTACCACTGCTCCAACATTTGCAAAATTTGCACAGTTTGCACTCTCCTCCGTTTTTCTCTGACAAATCAACTGTGCATTGAATGTGATGCTGTTTGACAGTCTCCAAGAGCGCCTCCTCTTGAGCACAGGTGATGTTGCCTGGCCAAGAAGGATCTTCAGTGCTCAGCTTGTGGTCGCTTCGAAGCTATTTTCACAGACTCCCTGACCCATTGCTACCGAGATTCAATTATCATGGAGACCAAAAGCTTCTGGCATTGGGTACAACCTTGGTCTCAGACGGTCTCAGAGTACCAAAATGTACCCAACAAAAATCAGGACGTCTTGGCGGATCAGCTTTCGCTGGTCAGGACGACACGGCAAACTCTTGATGTACTCCACGAAATCCTTTGGGTGTGCTGCGTGGCATGCGGAATGCCACGCATTCCAATGCTCAGTGGGTCAGGGTACAAATCCAGAACGATCACATGACCCACATGATCCCACATGAATCACATTGTTCAAGTTGGTTCAAGCTGGTTCAAGTTGGATCAGAATGTGCCGTGGTCAACATTTTGGCAGACCTCCACATTCTCAGCATTTGGGGCGAAATACACTCCGCTAGAAGAGTACCTACAGCATGAAACTGTTTGGTCGGAAACTCGCGTTGCAAGATGCAGACCAGCCCAAACAGCCATTCCTATCAAACATGACAAAACCATATAGAACTAAGAATATTTAAAACATGATAAAACCATTTTTTAAAGCTTTCCACTAGCTGCGCTGGCGCAGCTGGCGCACTTGTAGTGATCCTTCTGATTCACAGCTTCAGGACAAATGAAAGTGCCCAAGATCCTGGCGAAATCTGGCCAACTTGGAGATTCGGCGATTGAAATTGACCGGATCAGCTGACCGCGGATCTCAGTGACGACAAGGCACGTCGAGATCAGCAGTTTGTCTTTGTCGTCAGTAACGCGACCACCATAGTTGATCTGGGCTCCCAGAAAGTTCAGCACTTTATATGGTACATCCTGGCATGCAAGGCAAGATCCTCCCTTCAAAAAATCTTTTCATTCTTGAACTCAACTGTTGTATTCTGTATTATTCTGTCTGCCAAATGCGCTTCGCAGTCTTCCAGTATCTTCTCGTATTGGTTCTCTCCTTGTATTTGTTGACGAAAAGCATGAGCTGCTGCCGGCAAACTGCCAAGTCCTGAGCTGAGCTTTGCGCTACGCTGAGCACACATTAGTGGTCACAGCTTCTCCAATAGCGAAAAAAAAGAAGTACACATTATACAATACTACTATCTAATACTACTATCTAATGCTATAGTATCTAATGCTAGCTAATAATACTTATATACAATTATACAATTGTATTTTCCGTATTTTTCATCATGTCTGTGCGGTCACTCAGTCGGATGTGTTGTTTGGTCCGGACGAGCAGCCTCTGGTGTGAAGCCGTAAGGAATGTTCCAACCAATTGGCCCAAACTTCCGGCGATCCTGAAAGTCGCACAGGTCGCACAAGTACTCCGAAAATGCCGTAGATTCAATTCGTAGATTCAATGTACTCCAAAAGATGTGCAATGTGGATCATTTGAGGACACTTTGGGAGACTCCTGAACCACGGCGTGGAAGAAGCAAAACCCGAACAACAAGGTCTTGAAGACCTTCCAGTGAAGTCATCCCAATCATGCCATGTGTAACCAAACAAAGAAAGGTTCATCATGGTTTATCACTCCATTTGCATCCATTGACTTTTAATGCCAATCAGTTGAAGTGCAGTATCAAGTAGTATCAAGTGGTATCAACTAGTAGTGTCCTTGCCTCTGCAAACGAGGTCGCGCAAATAATATGTTTGACAAAGGGAGAAGGGAGACAGGGAAGCAAGCGAAGCACGTGCTTGTATTCTTTGTCTGTGTGCTGCAAGTTCCTGCAAGGATGCACAAGACACGGTGTTCCTCATTGTTCTTAAGGCGTCAACGGAGGGCTTGTTCGACTCATCAAAGAGTCGGTCGCTCACAGTTGTGTAGGATCGCAGCCTCAAAGTTGGTCTACTGTAATGAGGGCAAGAGAAGAAAACAACAAGGACCGGGGCCGCCCTCCTGCAAAAAGGACTAACCCAATCATGAACACATGATGATGATATGGGATGAGCAAACATGAAGTAAAACATATTCAGGCACACTCCATGTGTACAGTGTGTGTACCAGTGTGTGTAACAGTGTATCCGCATAATGAGACGATCTTCACAAGCTGTAGAGGTCTGTAGAGGGCTGCAACAGCTGAGGTGTTGTGCTCCGGTGACTCTGATGGAGTGCAAGGATTGAAATGGAGATGAATAGAGAATTACGGTAGCGGTTAGGAAAAAAGATCTCCAAAAACACATGATCTAGGATTGTAATAGACTGGAATAACTTATTGTATAATGCTATCTCTATTCCTGCATGTTTATATAGTAGAGTAAAAAAGCAATCCGTCAAAGTGAAAAATGCAAAAACATGGAAGGGTCACAACAGAACCCAGGGCCCAAAGTCAAAACCATCATTCGGAGAGCAGGCGCTGAAAGCACGTTTGCGCATCAGAGACAATGTCAATGACATGTCCAAATGATGAGAAAGAGATAGACATGATAGAATGATTTACATGGGAAACTCAAAATGCAATCCTTCTTCTTAACAGAAGCAACTTGTAACTTTCTGCAGTACTTGGCGCTCCACAAGTTGGCTCGGAGTCCAGAGGGAGGCTCGTTGGTCATCTTCACACCGTTCTGCAAGACCTTCGATGCCCCAGAGATATAGTATGATATTGGCATAACATGTCATAAAATGTCTTAAAATGCCATAAAATGTCATTAAAAAATCAAACAGGCTGGGGAAATAAACATGCGAAGCCCATGTGCTGCTCACAACATCTCGCAACTAGGGGTAGTGATATGGGCTACGGCATGGGCTACATTGCACGAGGCTAGCAGGATCACCACACTAGAGCAACACCTTCCGAGGTGGTTTTCACAGATCTCCGTTTAACTCTCCGTTTGACCCAGGTGAACAAATGTGAACCATCTAGACATTTGGAGTACATTTGGGTGTTTGGATGAGGATGGGTGTTGGTTGTAGTTCCTCCCATACCCTGGCAACCTCCGAGACTTTGGACATCGAACAAATTTTACGGACCCTGTTCTCCGGCAGTGTAAATATCTTGAATTTGTGTAACATGTGTAACTATAAGTGTATGAATGTGTATGATATGTACCGTGTGTCTGTGTCCATCCATGTCGATTTCAGGTCTGTTCCTGCGACGACACTTCTCAAGGGCATCTGAGATTCATCTAGAAGCGCTAGATCCGCTAGGAAAATCTCACGCATCCCGCATGATCATGCATGATCATGCATGATCATGATCCGACCTGCACGGGGAATGACTTGGCTGGCATAGAAGTAAGCCACAAGCGGAAATTGTTGGACATCGTCTCGGGGTCCAGTTGTTCAACCTAAAGCGCTGTGATAGCGCTGTGACATGGTGTGACATAGTCGGCTCAGATCCGTCGCGGACCACGGACCAGTTGACAACCGACCCACTGCAGCTCTCATACATTCTCATTATCTCATACCTCTTCTCAAACTCAGTGTGGGGGTGCGGCAATTGCTTCAAGTGTTTGCATCCAGGACCTTGGAAGATCTTGTAGGCGCAGAAGCATTGCAAGTTCATTGCTAACATTAGAGAGCCACATAGTGCCACACATCAGGAAATTGTCAAGTTCTAGCTGAGGTCCGTGCTGCATCAAATGACAATTGGAGAGCAATACCCATCCTGCACCATGCCGCACCCCAGTTTTGTTTCAGTTCCACATCCAATCTATTTGAATTAGCATCTCTGTGAGATGAGACAACCTTGAGCACTTCTTAGAATACCTATGGGATCCTATGGGTCTACAGATCTGTGGCAGGTTTTTTCAATTTTCTCTGGTTCTGCAACCGCTACTCGCCGCTCCTTGCTCCTCTTGTCTTTGAGTTCCTTGTTCTTCTTCTTGCATTTTTTAAATTCTCTGCCAGGGTACATTCTTTGTACATCCTTTGCCAGACTGAGCCATTTCCTTTGGATGGTTTTGATATGTTTTGATGTCTTTCTTCATGTCTTTGAAAAACTCATCCAGAAATGTTTGCGAAAAATTCGCTTTCCTCCACGGATCTCGCCTCCACTCTGTCGGGCTCTGTCGATCATGCTCTGCGCCTTTGGACCCTGCCCTTGCCTTGTTTCGGACAGATTCGGACAGGTGCATCGCTTTGTTTCTGATTTGTGATTTGTAGAACAGGAAAGGGACGAAAGTGGGACAAATCGGGGACAAATGCAATGCAAAGCAACCTGTCAACTTCTGTCAACGCAAAAGCAAAATCGACTGCAATCACACTGATGCAATCTAAGTGTGCTGAGGCAGCTACCCCAAAGAGATGGGTTCAAACTTTTTGGCCATTCCAACCCTGCGGACTATGCAACTTGTCACTCCATCCGCTATATCCGTGCTTTTGTTCATCCATGTTCATCCGATGAATCTGTTCCAAGATGTCTTTGACATGTTTTCATCCGATGAAACAGGCCGAGTCGCTGCTCCGCAAAACGGATGACGTCGGACACTGGATCCGTGCCAGGTGAGAGAATGAAAATCAATGGTGTTGTGTTGACCTTGGCGCTGCATCGCGCAAGATGCCCACGGTGGCACAGGATGTCCTACGTCTTCCCCATACAACTTATACAACTTATACAACTTATACAACTTATACAACTTCATCATGACTTCATCATGATGTTTCGTCACATGTCATATTACTTTGTTGCCTTTGTTGCTTCGGCCCATGCTTCATTTGATTCAACACTTTCTGCAGGAGAAGGGCCGAATCAGCATAGGACTTTGCAATGTCAAAGGTCGGAGGGTCGACAAATTTCCCTCCGATTTCCTGTGAACACCAGCGCCATGTGTCAATCCATGGCACACAGCGACGACTCGTCGACGACTGTCACGACGGCTGCGCACCGGTCACCTGCCGGTCACCTGCCGGTCACCT
>Ga0126342_10002443_pt1 | contig 28984 bp, 28 predicted proteins | sample Cyp1metagenome_FD_92528 | JGI IMG/M metagenome (GOLD analysis project Ga0126342, IMG submission 92528) | Coral microbial communities from Lord Howe Island, Old Settlement Bay, Australia - Cyphastrea 1 metagenome | ecosystem: Host-associated > Invertebrates > Cnidaria > Coral ... | reverse complement strand
TCTGTATCTTCTGTCTTCTTACTCTTTCTCTTCTAATCTTTCTCTTCTCTATGCCTCTTCCCTGCTCTGCTTTTCATCTCTCCATATTGTCGGAAGTTTGACTTCTAAACTTCCTTCGATGATCCTGATGTTTATTGGCTGAATAATGGCTACCTATGAAAAATCCCCACGTTTAACCCATCCCCACCTGAATCGCGAAGAGGCTCGATCCCAGGAGCTCTTGCGCGTCGCAGTCTCCGTGATGGAAAACTTCATGGAGTTCGCTACGGCGCCATCGGCGTCGTTCACCTCGGGCTCGGGCACCTTGGGCACCACCTCGGGCACCTCCAACTGGATCGCATCGAGACCCACGCCGAAATTCACCTGGAAAATCAAATGTGGGAAATGAATTTCCATGAGAATCAAAAGGCTTTAATATGCCCGATAATCTCAATCTCGACTTTTTCTGCTAATTTCAATCTTTTTCATGCTTCACCTTATGACTTAGATGAATAGTTATGACCCAAATGTCCATCCCAACTTGGCTACCCAAGCACTGACACCAGAACTGGATATTCATTTCGTAGAAACTCTTCCGGCATATCCTTTTCTGCCATGGCCTAGCGGCCCCTTGTGGGCAATGATGGCAATGATCGGGGACGCACTGAACCCAAAGGTTTCGACGGGCGGCGAGTGGAACAAGTTTTGGCCAACATGTGAAGCATGTAGATGAGATGATGATAGATCATATCAGTCATATCACTTTGTGCAGAAGGACAAATGTGTTTAGCCAGTGGAACCCCAAGTCAGTTTTTGTACTTTTTTGTTTTTTTAACTTATTTGCTCTTATTGTTGCCACAGCTGTTTAACTATGGACATCCGTTCTCTATGATGGCAAACAATCACTATTACAATACAAGTACACTTAACACAAATCTTAAACAGTCTTAAACTATCTTGATCCGGCTCTACCCAGTGTGATAATGTGTAACTTACTGTACTATTTAAAAACGTATTTATTACACATGTTTTTGCACTTGTTGCAGTCAGGACCAGAGGAACATCCAGCCTGGACTCTTCGGAGCTTCCTGGTGTCGGGTTTTCTTTTGGTGAGGCCAATGCAATGGGCGCAAGAAGAAATTGTTCTTTGATGTTCTTTGTATTTTCGTTTGGTTCTTGAATGTGTTTTTATCCATTAAACAAATCATAACAATATAACATATTTGAAATAGAACATGTATTTTTGTGTATCTTCAGGTGCTTTTAGTATTTTTGAAGCCACGTGCCTTACTAAAATGGCAAGCAACACGCATGGGTCCATGATTTCCACAAAGAAGTGGTAGCAGATGGTTCCATCTGCCAACCTCTTCCAGTCCTGACCCTTCTGCATCATGGATTGAAACGTCCCGAGATGGAAAAAAAAAACGGCCACGGTATTTCCACCGGGATCAAATCTTCCTTGTGAGATGTTGGTGTCAGAGCTTGGCTATCATGGGTCTCATGGTCTGAGTCTAGACTATAGAGTGATTGGGACATCTCAGTCTCCTAGTGCTCTTAGGTCGCTCTTCTCGTTGCGATTGTTATCGTTTGATATTGACCGATGGAGCTGGTATGCTAAGGAAAGAGGAAGTTAACTGTTGACTATTCTATTAACCATATTGTTTCTTGACCTACTTCTGCAGCCCCTCAGTCTGGCTTAATCTTGCGGCTGCGCGCGAAGATTGGATCAATGGTGTGAATCTCAAGGCAAATAGTAGCGTTCTTCATTCATCTGTGAATGGGAACATATAATAGTGTGTTGGTAGCACACCGGAGCCACAGGTTCCCTCAGAATCCCAAAGAGTATGATGGAAGTGCTCGGTGTTGTTTGGTGCCAATACCAAAAGACGTGGTTACCACGGCTCAAGGTTAGGACAACACAAGTCCTAAACGCCAACGATCTCACAAAGTCAGCTGTTTATACCACGCAGCACACGAATGCCGGTTTGGCATATGTCATGGCACAAGGGTACCCTATGATCCGTGGGGATTTGTGCCAAGAAGATTCATGGAAGCCAACACACATCATTCATGCTCAAGTGGTTGAGGCTGTTCAGACTCAGAAACTGACATAGTGGGCATTGTCTTCGTATCTTGCTTCTGATCATGCTGCGAACGGGATGATTCCTAGCAATATGTAACCAATCAAAGAGCTGGTAAACTCGCAGGAATTTGCAGCTCACCACTTTCTTTTCCACGTTTTGAAGGTCAAACACACATCTGATCTCGGAATGCCAAACATGACAAGCAGCCAATCCTGGTCCAGTTTTCTGCAGCTATATACTGAATCAGTGAATCATGTTTCGAACTCCCCAAACTATGCATCAGTCCCTGCAATCCCCGAAAACAAAGCTTCGCTGCAAAAAAAAGGTGAGGGGCCAACAGGTACAAGATCCTACAAGCATATAAAAACGTACTCATGTGGGATGCTCCGTCCCCTTTGCCCATCGCGTTCCATTTTCATTTGCTGCTCTGGTTTGGATCCAGCCCTACATGGCTTCAATAATCACCTGCAGGCGTGGGAGCATTGCATATGGCAAATTGAGAACACGGAAAATCAAGACCCGAAAACTTCAGTATTTGCTACCTCATGGATCCTAATGGTATATCATAGCTGTACAATGTACTTTGGCACATTCCCTATATCATTCCAGTTGGCCAAATTCTTGTAGACTTGCAGGTGTCAACTCTGGACATCTACCATATACCCATTCGAAGTGTCACCTGCAGTGCGAGTCATATGGGTAAAGGATGGTGAATGCGACAAACCACAATCTATGGTCATCCAGGCCTGAAATTCTGACATATTCAGGCCCCGTGCCCATACCACCTGGCTTTCTATATGTATGTGAGGTGTTTCTACCATTTTCTACCCTTTTCGACGCGTCCTACAAGTCCCAGTCAGTCCCAGTCCCCATGGTTTGACCGTTTGACCTCAACCTTTGACCACGGCCACTGGCTTCAGTTTGATGGCTTTCTTGGAAATCCCGGCATCATGGCCTGGCCACGGGTGAGACCCATCTTCGAACCCGCGGTGTGACACAGGCTTTATATGGGCCTATTATGGGCTTATATTGGGACCTATGGGTTCGTCTGGTTTATGTGGTTTATATAGGAGCTATATACATATATACATATATGTATGAATCAACATCAACAAAAAGGAGGGAGGGACTGGTAGAACTAACTATGCGGTCCAACCTGCTCTCTGATAGGGACTGGAGAGTCACCAAACTTTCGAACAACAAACCATTGATCATATTTTACCAATATACATTACATCCAACATATATAATATATCCGTCAAATTCATGAGTGACATGTTCATTTCAGTCTTGGTTGGATATGGTGTTGCCGTAGACCTGTCGTTCTTGTTCCTGTTTCATTTTTTCATGTCCTATATACGGCGGCCGAGATATAATTCACCAAACCTGAAATAAGGCGAATTTGGGATGGTTCCCCCTATATACTAACGATCAGCTTTTGGTGATGTCGTGACAACGTCATCAGCCACAAAAAAACGGAGACGTGTTGGCCGTCACCCCAAGTCTCCAGAGCCAAATCTTGAGGCAAGGGGCAAGTCTGTACCACTTGCGTCACATCTTTGTAACCTCAGAAGGTGACCTGTCACCTGTCACCTGTCACCGCTGGCTGTTCCTTGATTCCCTTGAGTTTTTGAGGATCATCATCTCAACTAGACTGGAAACACACACTGAATTTATCTGAGTAATCCTAAATATACCCATGATTAAAACGGTATACTCATCCATCCCATAGCCATCCCAACCATTCCCAACCTACAATGCCTACATTAACCCCATACCGCTGGCTTGACCCCTGTGAGGTCCAAACTCTCCGGAGCTTCTTCCATGATCAACTTGGGCGAGGCCACGCGGATGGAAATTCCCATGTCCTGGATGGGCCGGTGGGCGTCTGGAGAGGTTTGTCTCGGGGACAAGGAGATGATCGAAATGGGAGAATTTGGAGTGATTCAAAATCAGCTTCAATCAGGGCATTTTACGTGTTTGTTTCTGTGAGAAGAAAAAACAGAAGAACACAGTGAATTCATTGACCCCAATGATTGTGTTTTCTGTCGTCGAAAAACACCATGTAAAACTTAAACATTCATGCCTTGGAAATGGAAAGAATGATAATCAAGTGATTTCTCTTGGAAACAACAACCCTTGCCCTCGAGAAACCTCACAGAAGCAACGTCTCCTCCAGTCTCTTCAGCACGTCTCCATAATCCAAATTGTTGCGGGACTTGTTTCGACCTTGGCACAATGGTGGCAATACTGCCAAAGCTACGTTCTCATGCGCAACACGCACGAATGATCAGGAACTACCGCAGAACAAAAATACCTTTAGAACATCATTTGGTTCGATCTCTTGGATGCATTCCCCTGCACTTATATATATATAATATTATATTATATGGATTTACATATGTATTTTGCGGTGTAACTGCCCTGCTGTGTCCACTAGGTGCGACAACTTAGTGCACGCCCTGCACCGTGACAGGTAGATCCAAAGGTCTCTCTCATTCCTGGCTCTGATTCTGATTGGCAAATTTGCCAAGTTTGTCCAATAGGGGGGGACACACCAAAACGGCCATTGATCATTGTATGTCATTTTGTATGGTATTGTGTAACGGTGATCCATTTTATGTACACAGGAGAATGATGATTAAAACATATCAAACCCTTGGATTTCGGGAGTACCACATTTTTGTTCACCCCATGTCAAGAAACTTTCGCACACACATTCATAAATGCATGTTTCCATTGTTTCCATTGCTCAAACATGCTCAAACCAGTGGATTTCAAGGGGTGGTGAAAATAACAGTCCTTGACCAGCACATCTGCAGGTCCGGGAGTTTTGATTTCAACAAGCAGCTATATACCACTTGATCCAGCATATTTGAAACATGTGGAAACTGCTACGGCATTTCACCGAATACGTCCAAATACGTCCACGTGCTCACATCAGAAACCCAAAAATGTCCTAAAGGATGGCTTCAAAATCATTCATTCAGTGTATCAGAAAACAACGTCTGCCGGGCCCTTGTCAGTGCCAGTTAGCACATAGGAGCATGTGCCCATGGTTCCTGGCCATGGCATATGGTGCCGGTTGGTCGGAATCCCTTCTCCCCAAGATTGAATATCCCATAACATCCCCCGAGGAATGCCTGGTTTTAGTATTGGATCTTCTTATTTGGTGGCCCATATGGGAGGGATTTTTGTCTATAAGATCAAGGAAGGGGATTGCCAGAATCGAAAATGACCCTGTTCCCCTGGTCACAGAAAAAAAACAGCCAAGCTGGTGAGCCTTAGAAGGCTTCGGTGCAGTGAAACATCCGTAATATCTGTATATGATACAGACATATAAACAGTACGAACAACATGAGCCAATTGGGATAATCTGACCAGCATGCACTATAATTACATTCAAACCTTGTTGAGTTTCCAATAAGATTCCACCGCACTAAAACACGAAGTTCCAGGACCCGTTGTCCAAACATGTCCAAACCATTAGCAGTCACAGTGGTGCATTATGATTATCAGCTCTCTGATCTCCTCGGCCCAACTGTCCCCTCCACTGAGCATCAATCAGCTTTCCATCATGCGCGTAATCATTGGAGACTTCCCAAAATGGGAAAAAAACACAGATTGTCATTCAGATTATCACAGTTAATAACAGTTAATACCTCAGGTCTGTTTGGGTGGGAATGCCCTGCCAGGTTTCATGTCGGCGTCACGGTCCTCCGACGATCACTGGCTGCCCTGTGAGCTGATAGTCCACAGGAATCAGCGGATGATGAGGCCTCAGGGTCTGCAGAGAAAGCTTCTCATCTTAACGGTCATATTGATGGGTATATACTGTAATATTATATTATTATATTATATATATATGATGTATGGATGGCAACAATGTATCGAAATGAGAAGGGTTCGAAATAATTATGTATTTTGCATGTATATGATTTGTATGCATTTGTATGTATTTGTTGCATCTTGATATATTGTAATACATTGTACCTGCATCATGCATAGATGTCTTGTTGCAAAGTGGTCACTTTATGTCATGATAATGGGTCTGTCTCTAAACAACCCGTCATTCTTTACCACCATACACTTCTATCCCGAGGAGAAAATCGCCGTTCTTCCTTTTGAATCCTTTTGACACATTCCAACAAAGCATCAAATCCAGTTCACCCAAGTAAATATAAGTAAATACTGAAGAGTGGTCCCTGTCACAAAACATTCTTTGAGGCATTCACGGGAATGCTCGGGTCGAGCCCTTGCGATGGACAAGCAGCTGTTTGCAGGTACCATCCACCTTGGCGCTATCCGGATCGCTGCAGGGGGCGGCTCGTGGATGGCAATGACTGCATGGAGCGGCAAACATGAAGGGCATCAACACCATGTGCCTGTGCTACTGCATCTACTACCAACAGAAAGACACTACTTTCCAAGATCTAGCTGATGTTCCTGTTCCATCTATTTCCACCTCAATCTTACCAGCTGTATGATGGATTATCACCCGTGGGGCAGCCCATGATTCATCAGAACCTTCTGCTATTGCGACCTCCATTGATCCAGTTTTTGGATTGGGCCGTGGACAAAATGCTCCTCCACTTTGGCGATGTTATGCGACACATCCTGCCCAAAACTTGCTGCCCAGGCGGTTCAGCTATGTCCATGGCATCAAACTCCACCAATATCTCCATGTCAGCTTGGTATTGGGAACCCCAGGTTCATTCAGGGGTCAGAGAGGCAACAGTTTACCATAACTTACCCTGGTATACATATGTGTATATATGTATATTGGAATCCAGCCTCTTGAACAACTTAGGGGGCTATTTTTTCACCGGTTTGGGCATTGACTTTCAGAAGATGGCATTCAGCATCTGGATGACATGATGGTGATGTGCATGTACGGTGATGACAAGGCTCATCGCCACTTAAAGATTCAAAGTCCATCATAAAAACAGGATTTATCTGCAATTTCCTAGATAAGAACATCATTATGATCATGATCCCATAATCACTATATATGACTATATACATAATATACTATATGACTATATATACATATATATATATAGATAGAGATAATATAATAATACTATATTTTATCACCATCAACATGGTCACGATCATCAGTTTCTACTCTATGACTCGAACATCTCCAGCTTGTTGCTGCCAGGATGCATAGATCACGTGCATATCCAAATCTTCTGGCGATTGGTTGAAGACCTCGCTTCAAACTCATGGGGACAAGACATGATTCAGTAGGGGGGTACCCTAATCAGCGATTTCCTCTTTCAAATCAAATCAAACGATTAAGTGTTTTTCTTGGTCTTATATTGTGACATACAAAAATGGATGCAAAGCACAAATCCCAACTTGGTGATGCATCCCACTTAGTCAATACCCCCAATTATATATAGAATATCCCGTAATATCCCCATTTATATATATATATGGGATTATGGGATTATCGGGGATATATATGGATTATATATATATATATATAAATATATATATATATATATGGATTATAAACATTTATAAACTACTTACTAAGTGGGATGCACATCCACAATTCACCACCCGACGCTAGGCCTTGGCAAAGGCCTGACGCGTCAGGAACGTCATGGACGAACGGTTCACCCAGGCGTAGTTGGCTGCAGCAGACATCGCCTGGCAAAAGTACGGGATACAAAACAGATTGCTACATGTCCTCTAAATAGTACTAAACAAGTGCAAAATACTTTCATTGAAGTGATGAACATGATGAACATTGATAGTACAAAGTACTGGGAATGTTGAAGATCATCTCGAGGTGATGAAAACCATATGAACATAATGAAAGCGATGTGCAGTGAATATCACAATGCTGACAACAATCTGATTTCATCATGCTGCATCCATCATTGGGGAAGCTTTGCACCACTGCATTTAACTTCCCTGGCCTTAAGATAATGCTGTCCTTCGTCCTGGGAAAGTTGCCGCAAAGACAGAGAAAACACATAATTCAGGAGGTGTTTGTTTCTTTTTTGCGAGGCCGTATCTGATGGAACCACATCTCAAAGGTCGAGCACTCTGCCTACACTCTACTGGTGCAGTTTTCAGTGAAAGTGGCAAACAGAACTAGGTAGCAGGAGGAGGAGGGCTCATCTCATCTGCATGGCAACTCAATTGTTATGGTTTCATAGGGAATAATGTGATCAAACGGCATAGGGGTATGGTGCTAGTTATGAACAAAATTTCAAGATTGTACCTCTTCCCAAACCCACGATCATAGTATAGTTCAATATTCCACGGCCGCTGGTGCATGTTTAAAGCTGACAAGGGCGAAACATCTGACCAATCTCCAAATTCCAATGTTGCATCATGACAACAAGGAATGTCTTCAAACTCCCATACCGTAGCTACTTAAAGTATGTGTATATATATATACGTATATATATACATATAATCAAAACATTCGAATCCACAAGTCTCCCAGTATCTTCAGGTATAATGTCTATTAATGGTAGATTAGTGTATATCATTGAAATCCTTGGTTTTCCTTTGAAGCCTCAGCCTCAAAATCCATTCCCATCGCCCATCAGGGCATCCCAGCCGAGTGGATCCGTGCGCAGGCCAGCTGTCGGTCATTGGTACGGATGTTGTCGCGAGTCCTCGATGAACCAAGGGAGCCACGGGGGAGGTTACAGTAGATCTATGGATATCATTGGATATCCTATATGTCACTTATATCTCATAAGATATTATATACTATTATTATTATTATATTATGATATTATTATTATATATTATTATTATTATTATTATTAATATCATTGTTATGTATTACTAAAATTATTATTATTATTATTTATTATTATTATATATATATATATATATATCACCTATGCATGGTTTTATCTGTTTCTGTATATCTATGCAAATTATATCAAATTATTCTGCAATATATCAGCTTCAGAATACGACATATGAATTTGTAGCTGACACATGCAGGGAGTTAAACAAAACAAATGATATACTATATATATATATATAATATACATATTCACACAATCATACATACAATCTGATACAACCATATACATCCATATACGACCAATGATCATGACACTAATTGACAGCAATTGTGGATATAAGTAACACTTCGGGTACTGTATGGTAAACAAAAAAACAACTTTGGGATATAGATGAATATAAATGATGTAGCCAACAATGATAGCAATTATCATCACATCTTAGCGTGGAACTCTTAATTCTGGGATTTGTACACCCCTCAGAGTGCCAGTAGGCCATGACCACGGGACCCATTCCCTGTATCTCTTTGGATTTTAGGTACTCGTCCACGGGATGTGGCTTGGTGTGGCTTGGTGGCAATGCCATGGCTGAGCGAAGCACATTGCTCTCTCCATGTCGACCAGGGCATCAGTTGCGACCTGGATCTATGCGGGCGCTTTCGAACCCGGCAACTTTTTTGGACATGCCTTTATGATTGCATTCAAACCTTTGGCACATCCCAATTTCGCAGGAAGACATCTCCATATACTATGGCTATGGGATCACAATTGCGTACCCAAAAACGTGATGGTTTACCACCCGAAAAAACATTGCGAAAATCTGAAGTGGTATCCACCCCAAGCTGTGCCTGGTGTCCCAAACCACGGCTGCCAGAGTGGATCATGACCTGTGGAAAGGGCAATGAACATCTTGTCCTTGAGGAAATTGATTTAAGGGGGGGGAAAGGAAGTCCATGAGTTTCTAGCAGTGAACATGTTTATTTTACATAGTTGTGGCTCTTTTTTGAAAAGGAGTCCACCACAATATGTACTCAGTGGATGCGGAGGCAGCCCCAACTGACTATGGTGACAGCACTTCGTGCGTCCAAGGGGCACAGACCTGTCCTTTCTGGTCAATGCCCATCTTTTTGGCCACAAACTCATCATAGATCTCATCCACCACCTCTCAAAGGTGCTTGTGGCATGTGGTATGTGACACAGGGTATGCGAATCATGGGAACACATGGTGACTTAACTTGATTTAACTAGCAGCCTAGCAACAAAGACGGCGCTTCAACTTCTCATGACTTTTCAACGTATAGATCTACTATATCACTATATATCACTCCACCATTATATAATCATATATAATCCATGAACATGATGGATTGAAACCATACCATACATATGGGGCTTTCACCCATTGGACTAAAGTTTCAGGGCAAAATCTGAGATTCCAAACTGCCCATCCCGCCTCTGGGCCAGCTGTTTGAAGCAATGTCCATCCCATCTTTTGGGTTCCCGATTTTTACCCACCAGAAATTCACCACCCCATCCCCAAAAGCTCTGTACTTTCATTGGTTGGACATTCCAGAAAGGCAACCTCTGGGTCAAACCCTCAGTAGGTGAAATTCATGTTTTTCACACAGTATATAAATACCATGTTATAAATCATAGAAAATAGTTTAACCCAGCCATCCATTGGCTGGTGATCAACCCAGCCCCATCCCCTCCATCTTCACCTGGATCTCTGCGTAATGATTTCCTGCACCCAAGGTGCCCAACTGCGGCAGCCCACGCCTCGATGCCATGGCTTGGGGAATGTGGATCTCATGGGAAAATACCACATGAAACTCGAAGAAGGGACTTGGAATAGTATGTTTCTTGAGATTTCTTGAGAAGGACATTGCAATCGTTGGGTTCCAAGTCTTCAATAGTTCTTTTGGATGGTACAGAACTTGAGACATTGTTTGGAAATCGTATTTCATGGAACATTTGGCTGATGTCATACTGAGTTTTCCATTTCTTGAAGCACATCCACACATTTTGTATGCCTACGTCGGAAGGGAGAACATTGCTTTGAAAGGTCGCTGTTTGGGAAACACCTCAAATGGATTCAAATGGGGCAAAGTCTTTGGAGAATTCAAAGCGCGAATTATTTGCATAATAGTATAGATCATGGACTCATGGACAATTTGACCATGGAGAGGCCAACCATCCTGGGGTGAGACCTCTCTTGACATGTGGCTTGCCATTTAAAAAGGGCATGTTGCCACAGCAACGGCAACCCCGTCAAGTCTTGCTGGAAGCCACTTCCCATAGGTATGGGTGATATGGGTCTACGATGACTGTAGCTGCAGCTACAATGCTTATTCATTCTTAGTATTCCCCCATATAATTCTTTGACTACCACAATTCATGCCATGTCCAAATGGATAGGATTTGGAGAGCATGACCCACCTGCGAATGGGTACAGAAAATCAATAGCCATAGAACCGTGCAAAACCAACACAAAATCAGATCACCAAATAGATAGGCATACTGTAATACCCATCCCATTCTTTGAAATTATCCACCCCCCCTGTTGTTGTATAACAATGTACCCTCCAAAGGTGGTGCTTGCTGGATGATGTTTTTCGCCCCTTTGGGCCCCCCACTTTTTGGCTCTGCTGGAAACCTTTCCTGGATCAGCGTTCAACATGCGGCCATACCTCATGCGCACACATGACGCGCTGTGGCGCAAGGGATGGCCAGATGTTCGGAGGTGTATACGTATAGAATTCGTATAGATATATAATGATACATATATATATATATATTTTAATATAGTAGTTGCATGTAGTTGCTATAGTAGTGGTCCCGTACAAAAGATAATGTATGAGTAATGAGTAAGCAACAGCAACCAGCATGGAAGCTGCAAATGTGGTTTAAATAAATCAAGATGGGGATATCTTTACCAATTTTGGCAGAGATTTTGATGTTCCATAATCAGTGGGAGTGACTCGAAGTTACTTAGGATTGCCCCCCTATGAATCACTGATATCTACGCTGGAGGTCTGGCTCTTGAAAGGCCCTTTGGTCCATCGCTCCAGTCAATCTCAGGTCTTCAGCCAAATTCCTGGTGCCCAGACTCTTCACAGTGCTCTTTGTCTTCTGGCCAGGCATATCCTGGCAACGGCATTGCTGAAAATGACGAAGCTTAAACCTTCGTAGTTGCTCCTTCACAGACCCATGCGCCATCAACGATGTCTATCTACTAACTACAGTAAGAATAAATTGAATACGCAACAAGAAATCATAAGAAATCCAGCTTTTTCGCTAGAGTCCCTCACTGACAGTGTGACCTTTGAGGAACGCAAAAGTTTGCTTGCAGTGGGGTGCAGCTAAAACCAACTTCAACCAACAATCCTGTAATATCCTGTAATCGTCCCCTGAAAGACCCACCCAACACCGGACCTTCGCGCAAGGAATAGTCAATGCCGATCTGCAAAGCCTAGATCGATCCCGGACTGGTGGAATAGACTGGTGTAGAATCAATAAATCTTCGCCAACAATAAAACACTGGGGTACATATTTCATTCGTGTCATAATCAATGTATATTTCATGTGGATAAATGTATTTGCACTATATGCTCAAATCGCAATATGCATGGACAATGATATGTTCGTGCAAAATTTGCTACACGCCAATGCACGAGATGTTCGTGCAAATCAAAGGAAAATAAGTAGACTGTATACTGTCTTCCTTGAATTCCGTTGATATTCTTAGGGCACATGTTGGTGGATTTTGATCAACGAAGAAACAACATTTTTGACGACATGTTTTAACTCCCATTTGGACCCCCAGAATCAGAGAAGTATAGAAATATCATGAAATATCATGAGATATCATGAAATATGTATGAAATTGTGTATTATCCTCAGCTACAATGCTACAAGTCTCAAAATTCACCCCAGTTTGGTTTCCCCAAGGTCCATTTTGTGCCCGGCAGGGCCAGCACCTCCTCCAGGTCTTGTTCCTTGGTTGGGATGATTCCCATGGATCCCACACCTCGGTGAGAAAAGAAATGCTGACTGGTGACACACCTTTGCCAATTTGGTGCGGCTTTACGCGGATTTATATTCTGTTTATATTATGTTTATATATTATGTTTATGTATTATGTTTATACTTCATGATTCATTTATGTTTACAATTGTTTACATATGGTTCATGTCTTTTCATTGACCTCCATAGGCCTTTTTTTGCTGCAATTCTACATCCCTTTAAGCCAGTTGGAACACTGCAAGATACCAAGGTCCATGACCGACCGGAATGTGATCGAAGAGCGACTGTGCAAGCGTCTCCTGTAGGCAGTCGTGAAACAATCAGGTATTGCCAGCTGTGCCTGCTATTACCATGCTATTACCCATAGAACCTAACAAAAATCTATAAACATCCTCATAGGAAAACACATTCCAAGATTCCATGCTAAAGGGATTTCAGTTTCCAGGGCTCCAGGGGCCTGATGGTCGATTTGAGGACTCAGGAACCCATCCTCCTTCCAGCCTCTCTCAGCTGTAATGACTCATGACTTGGGTTCATCAAATGATTGGGGACAAATGGACTCACGAGAATGATAATTCTTAGTATGAACTTGAGGTTTAGGATGATCAATTTCGAGTAAATAGCTTGATCAACATGTACCTCCAATTTTTAAGGTAAATCACTTTTAGCCACAGCCAAATCATGCCGCTCTTAACTCGGCTCCTTCACGGGCAGCACATCCGAGAAGAGGAGATTGGTGCGAACCAATCGCACTCCACCTGCAACCACGCGACCATAGATTCTGGTCATTTAAATGGTACTGTAAATTAACTATCCCGCTGGTGATATTCACCTGGAATGCTGCTCTGAGTTGAATCACTTTTCTGATCTTTGCAGCGCTAGAAATGGATCTGTTTCCATCCTCAGCTTCTATCCTTTGGCGACAATCAGATGTGGAGACAGATCAGAAAGGTCATAAAACCCATTGGATATCATTGGATCACATGTTTACTAAACATTTAAGGCCTGGACCAAAAAAATGCCCAGACTATCCCAGACTCTCCGAGGCTCCGCGCAGTTGATGTCAAAGCCGACCCCACCAGGGGAGACCACCGCCTCTGGCAAACCTCAGCAGGTTGGATCATTCCCACAGTGATGTTCCATATTGGGATAGTTTGGAAAAATATGGCCATTCACTGAAGATTCTAGTTTCTACTTTTCTTGGAAACCAGCTTGAACATTTTTTTTTGGCACCCACAAATTTTCATAACATAGATATAGGATGATATAGTAAAAATCAATAATTAAGATATTTGGACAAGCTGCCAACAGAATTTCTTGGCAACCTCACTGAAGCCGCACCACACTCAGGGCCGAACCCATATCGAAGGCCGCAACGTTGCCGATAGCGAAACCATATCCACTGTGAATATCCTGTGGTAGTTGCAGGTGCTGTCTCTGCGACTAGAATTGGGAGGATTGCCACAAGGAAGACATGTTCATCTATGGAGCTCTATGAAAGATTAAGAACAACTGAGAAAATCCAATCTGCTTTCTTTGAAGCTAAAAACTTCCTCATGTCATTTCCCAGGGAGCTTGGATCAACTTTCTCCGCGAGATAAGTATGGCTCTTTTTTGGGGAGCCCGACCCACACCAAACCATATGATTTCCAAATCAAGTAGACTAAGTATGATTAAGTAGATTGTGGGGTAGATAGTATATTTTTTTTATATAACTCTTTTTGGGTTGTTTGTGTTGGTCCTCCAGTTTTAAATAACTCCTCCCCACAGCTTGACAAATTTCCACCGAGCCAATGGACTGGAAGGCCGATGGAGTGCTTCACAATGCCGGGCCTTGGGCGTGTGAAACACCACCGAAACTCCAGGGTGACTCCGAGTCTCCACACTCTTAATGGCTCAGATCCAAGTTGACTATGTTTACACATGTTTACACTTACTATGATCATAGTCAACTCAAAGCTTCACGCGTATGTGCAAGAGTCTGCTAATGTCTATTCTGAGTAGCTTCTACACAAGTGACAGTTGAACGGTGTGAAAGGTTCCGTTCCAAATCTACGGCCCTTCCGAGTCGCCACTCTTTTCGAAGCATGGAAGTTCTCAAAGATTCGACTGGATTGAAGTGAGGTGCAAGTGAACAACATTTCATCATATTTCATCTAGCCACAGGACATGATCCAATGATCCACCACTTTTCTGTCGTCTTGTTGCAGTGGCCCAGGCAGTGCGGCCACATTGCCGATCTGCTTCACCGCTGGGAGGAAGCCACCGGCATTGTGGGACTGCCTGCCCAAAGTTGTTGGGATACGGGATGGTTTCTGTCATGTTGAGCTTCGGTACGGGTACAGTCCAGTTTCCAAGCTTTCTGGAGGTAGATTCTGTACACGAACAGGTGAAACGACTGACTTCATGGTGCCCACCTTAGGAAAACCATTGAATATCATGGATTGGTATCAGTGGTGCATGCTGTCAATATGAATCAACACCCTTCGTGGTATCTGATGAGCGTGCAGTTATACAGTATATAGTATGTATATAGTAGTTGTAACCGTACGTAGCCCAACGTTAGGTAATCCCTCATTGACTTGCCAGTTCTGCTTGCCAAAATTGGCCCACTTAGAGTTGTCATGTATCCCAGAGTCAGAGGATGCATGGTTTTACCATCAACAGAAGCAGGGTCCAAACACACTTGCACCACCTGGAGAAACTTCGGAGTTCATCCAACATCAAACGTTCCAGCCTGGTGTTCACAGACTGCTCAGGGGGTTGGGGATCATCATTTCATCAGTCAGTTGCTGACAATATAAACACCATACAAAAGGGACCAAGTGTTGTCATGATTTTGCGTGAAGCACCATAACAAAAGTATACAATAGTAATATCTTATGTCCATTTCTTTCGACAAAATCTGGACTGAACTCCCTTGGGTCTAGACTTAGGTGAATTGATCCCCGACTTCCTGCTGGTTAAGTGATGACCGAGCCAATCTCCCAAATTTATGGATCTGCTTTTGAAGGATCAACAAAAGCTATATTTATTTACAGTATATATTTGATAATAACAAGAACACCTGGTTTACTGCAGACTTTCCTTCAAATCAATCCATTGATTTCAGGATCTACAATACTTGAAACATAGAACCTCACTTCTGAGAGCCGAACTGATCGTTGACGTAGAACTTGCCGGGGACGTTCCTGGCCGTGTCAGTGTCACCTTCTGTCAGGATATCCGAGGGTAGAGGAAAACATAAGAAGTGTTCCTAAGTGGATACACATTGCATGTAGAATGTAAAAACAAAGGGCCAATGATAGCCATTGTTTTACAACATACTTTCTACTTATTCAGTTGCCATCATTCACCTGCAGGTTTACCTGTACATCAATTGGCCAAGGTTGGGCGAGATGCACCGGATTCATTCACTCCATAGATCCGCATCTGTGGGAATGGCAGCTGTAGCCAACCACTGTTTGTGGGAATTCCATAAAAACACATTCAAACAATGTATGTATAATATATATATATATTATAGTATATTAATAAATTAGCCTTGAGTACTCTAACCGTGGGGACGGACATTACCATTTCTCATCCTGGATCAGCGGAACAAAGCCAGGCGGACATTCCTTGCACAAAGCCTGGCCGGATGGAGTAGGAGGTGGTATCCTCGCGCTTGAGGTAACCCATCCTCAGCCGCGAGGTTCAATGGGGCCATAGAATGCCATGGAAGTACCTGTCAGGTGTTGTTTATTTATTTTTAATAAGTTGCTATACTCTTTTTCAAGATTAAATTCCACTTTCAGCGAATAAGAAATGTGTGACCAAAAATGGAGCTCAATGACCTAAGTAGAAAGCTTTCTTGACATGTAGGCTACAGATTGCATGGTGGGTACCAATATGTACCAATACTGTGGCTGAACACGTCCCTCTACTTGTTCAAGACTTGGACATTGAGCAGTCACCCCCGCCATCAGCATTCCTGTTTCAAGCGTTAAGGCAAACAGCTTCAACACTTGGTTAAACAGTTTAAGTTAAACATATAGTTAGACATGGTACTTATCAATTCATGTTCTTAAACAGTTGTCTGCCATTGTATCCATTCAGATCTGTTATGCATAACATATTTCCATATATTTCAGGGAAATAAAACATGGGGTCGCTATCCGAGAATCTCATCATTGAAGCTGCGCTTGATCTCCGACATCCCGATAACGGCGCTAAAAAAAACACGGCCGGGGTGGGATCTGTGGCTCCAAGGGCTCAAGGCAGAACGCGATCCAATTGGATCCTTGGGACAGCTTGGTTTGATGTCATGGATCAATGATTTATGGGAACATTTTGGTGAATCATTGCAAACATGCAGTGCCTTTTTGTTTTCCCTTCTGCCGGAGGATTTCCTTCTAACTTTATAAATCACACGTCAAGACAATTGACAATATCATCAGATTCGAAGCCGATGAAATAAAGTGTCTTTTTTACTTGATCCTGCCTGAAACAACCTTGCTGAAACTTGTTCCACTGGCGGTGTATGGACCGTGGTGAATATGTTGCTGCCCTGCTCCTTCTGAGCCAATGGCCGCGAAATGACTGTGCCCTCTTCTGTGCAGAACAAGTTTCAAATAAGACATCCCCAAGGTACATAGGCAGCATATAACACACAAGCCACTTTCAACTGTCACTGAGTGGACCGATTGCCGCTCTGTGGAACAACTTCTCTGGAGTTTTTTTCCTCCACAATTTTCTGAAGAGTTGTTTGCCTCCTAAACCTATTTTGGAATTGGTCGTGGGAGTGCATTGAAATCCACTTGGGACGGTTATGACAGGTGGTAAACCCTGCTGGACAAGGTGACCAATTCCAAGACTATGTACATGGAGTGACACCCCACAAAGCTCGCGATGGGCTCTGTGGTTCTTGGCACTTTCTCAATTCCTTTCAGCAACAATTGCCAATCAATAGCACCGGCGACAAGAATGTGATCACTCTATATAATTTTATGATCACTCCAAATAACCATATGTGTGTATTTAGCAGTATCCAATTGTACAAGTATCTACCAGCCAGGGACTTCACTACTAGCACCAACAAGAACAAGTGTATTTTTTTTCATGTCAGACTCACGGCTTCAAGATCGGAAGATCCCGCTATCCAACTGCGTCAGCCTGGGCGGTGGGCTTGTCCGAACATAGGCTACTCCCATCCCCACAGATTACAATAGTCTTCATCATTCAAGGGACGATCTTATACACTTTTAGGGGATGCCGCGTTTCTTGCCAAACCCAAAAGGAAAACACCAAACATCAAATGAAAAAGCTCGGATATTCTAACTTGCCAGGGAGTCGAGTTGGTACAGACCCAAACAGCATCACAACTACAGAAAACTATGCTCTCAAAGAAGATGTCCAGCCATTCATCATTCCAAGCCCAAGCTTCAGGGACTGCCTTCCAATCTCTACCTGGCCAGTTGAAAGGTAGAAAAACCTGCCTGAAACACAGCCCAAAATGGGGGAATCGCAATGAAATAGCAGCTTTTGAAAGGAAACATGAAGAAACACGATGATGACTCTGATGATGACCTATGATAATTATGAATAAAAAACAATTATATATAATATAATTAAAGGGGTCAAACACTTTGAGTTGAAAGCATGGTGAAAGCACGAAACGCTGTGGAGTATGCGTCCAGTTTGGGCAGCCAAATCCTGCCAACCATTTATTATATAATTTATCAAAAGCAAACAAACACGTATCACAGCGTACCAAAGTCCGAAATCGGTTTACATTCCACCAATTCATTTTGATTCTGAAACATGGCTGTTGCGGAAGTTCCTTTAAGATGAACCGGATGTTAGGTACACATCCTAATCGCCCAGTCATGGGCCAAAAGACCTGGTGCAATGTCAGGGGATGTCCGAAACGTCCGAACCTGCCTCATTTGGTGCTTCCTGTGCAGCAAGGAGGCGACTGCCAGGATAAATATTCTGTGCACAAACTTTGTTTTACCGATATACATTGTACCATCATTGTACCATCATGAGATTCAAATCGAAAAGGTAAAGTAGGAAGTCATTCCGTGTTTGCTTCACTGAGAACTAATTCTGTAGGGTCCAGAATCTTGGAACTAAAGTTTTCTCTTCCCCACTTGCAAGAAGAGTGATGCGGCCCGCGACCATCTTCCATGGCCTGAATACTGGGATGTCGACTGGCGTGTAGATTTGCCTGGCCAAGGAACTGGCCGTACAATGTCTGAAAATGGGGATACCTCAATTCCAATGGATTATTCAACATTGTTCACAATTAAAATATATTAAAATAATATTATAAACCTGATTTTCAGACACACCCAACTTGGTTTCCTGCGAGGAGCAACAACCAACAGTGCAACGCCCGTCGCACCTGTGACACAGGATAGGCACCATGGACTCTCCCATTGGCTGCCTTGGCGAAAACACATCAAACCCTTAAGGTTACAATATGTTACAATCACAACGGTTACATTGTTGCAATGAAGTGTTCCTTGCCTCCATATGGATCCATATGGCGGGGATTCTTCAAAACTGGGAATCCCCAAAATGGATCAAAATGGTTGGTTTAGAATGGAACATCCATCTATAAATGGATGGTAAATGGGGTAAACCCCATGACTTAGGAAACTCAGAATCCAACGGGAAACGCGGCCGGCTGTGGCTCACCTGCATCGACACTGCTGTCCAAGTCTTGAGTTCCGAAAACATACCCATGAGATGCTTCAACTGAGGATGGTAACAGCTTCAACATTTTCAAACATGTCATGAGGTGCCAGGGATATTCCTGAAACATCCTGAAACGATCCCATACAGCTTTGAAACTGAGGGCAGGGATTGGGATGGAACTCTTTCAAACACAATCAAGCAGTAAAATCATTCTCACCCCAAAAAATAGCCAAACATCACCGGAAATCTTAAAAACAAGAACGAAATCTGAGATTCTCAAAACCAATCATCAATGAACAACTCCCCAGCAAGCATCATTTCTCATAAAAAACACCACCGGCGCCTCGCTGAAGCCGTTGGTTTTCTGCCTGCAACTCGCGGATCAGTTTCTGGGCACTTGCCAGGCCTAAAAACGCACCGAGTGCGACAGGTGGTTGGGGTGGTGCGATTGCTCATCTAAATAGACATAGAACGAGTATATGAACATAGCAACCCCCTGAACAAGATAGAGAAGTAAAATTCGATTCAACTAGCGGCAAATTATGTGTATATATACTTTTCGATCTTTTTGGAGGTTGTGCACATAAGGGGAAATTAATGGGGATATATTACCAACAATGTGATAGTTGGGTTATTTCTGCAATTTTTAGGGGATTATAATGTGACATTATAGGAACTTCTGCGATGTATGAAATGAAGTTTGTCCTAGTCCTAGTCTGAAACTGGTACAGTATACCCCAATTTATGGCCATTTGATGCCATTTGAATGGGGGAGTTCATGATAGCGCAAGTAATTTTGGGGTACCCTATTTTTGTTCTTAAGATTATTCTAGATTGGATATGATATATATCCTATTCCAACAAAAATTACACTACGGAATGGGTGCATGTGGTATAACATGGCATACGGTATAAATGTATAACCCATTTCCAAACAAATCCAATGGGAGATTGCGAAAAGGTGGAGTCTGAGAATGCTGCTTTGGGCATATTCGTTGCTTTGCTCCTTCTGCAACTTCAAATCCTTCATGGTGTCCTGCAGGATAGAGCTTGGGATTTGGTGACACACAAAATCCGTGAGCCCCAACCTTTGTAACATGTTGTAACCATGCAGAGATGTGATGGGACTACAAAAACGTTCGACAAATTCATACAAATTCTCATTGAAACTTGCAAAATGTTGCAAACAAACACATACTATGGGAAAAACACATACATCGTTCAAAACAGTGAGCAATTTCTTCCTTCCCGCCAGGTTGTACATAGAGGGTTTGCCGGCTTGACCTTGCCTGATACTTGCCTTGAAAGTATTTCAGCGAGACGTCCACGTTCTCAATCTGGTCCTGGCCCAAATCAACCACCAGCTGCAGCGGGGGGTTGTCGGTGGTTGATCCAAAGTTTGAATGTTCACTAAGCCAGGCACACTGTATATCGAATCTCTATGTATTTAGGTTGCTACTTAGACTCAGACTTCTACTGATTGCTTGTTGTATAGCATCCTTGAACTTCAAATGACATGCAAGGAACAGAGTGGACGTGGTTGTAATATGTTGTAATATGTACATAATTATGTTGGGCTCGCCAGCCCTGTCACTTGTTGGACACCATCGAGCACTTTTGGCCAACTCGCCTTGAGTTCTCGCTTCTCCAAGTCCATCCTTTTTAATTCGGCCTTTTGCTTCTCGTACTCGTGCCTGCAAGCATCTCAACATCATTTCACGGTGTTGAAAAGAAAATACAAACATGAACTGAAAGAAATGACATATATAGGATAGTGCTATAATTTAATTGAAACAGGTTTCCCAAAAGGATCATGAAGTCTGTAAAGAGGGGCAAGGATGATTGAAGCCATCTGGGCCCCGGACGCCAAATCCAGGTTGCCTTGAAACATTGAGGATCAAGATCATGGTCGCATGCTCGGGTTCATCGGTGAAAAATAATCAACACCAATTTCACCAACAAATCAATTAAGGCAAGTTGTGAACATCCTTGCTTTGCCTTCCCAAATCTTCCCAACCTCCCACCGAATCGGTACCCAGCCACATGGAGAAACAATTCATCAGTTGCTTCAACACAACTTGCAGAAGCCTGTCCCATGGTGTCTATTTAAACATGAGGCCAAAGTTGAACCATGTTGAACCTCTAAGAATATTTGAAACTGATGGAAAAAGGAATGGAATTCTGTGAGATTGTGAGTTTGTTGCTCTAGCCAATTTTTTTGAAGACAGGCTTCACGACCCACGAGCCGAGAGCCGAATAGGTTTTGGTCTCCAAGCCAAAGACACCCCGCAAGCCAGTGACATCACCAATTCTCCATTTGCTTTGGTATATGTCGTGTTGATCAATACAATCAATCTCCGTTTTTTCTCCGTGAAATCATGTGAAATCCTTAGTCTGAAGGTATCCCGCCAGGTCACGTCGGTGAAGCTCCTGCAAGTCTCCGCCACGAGCGCATGCCTCAGGCTGGGGTTGATCAACATTTGTTTTCATTATTATAAATTTAAAAAGATAGAAAGTAATTCCTCAAAAAATCAGTAGATAATGTTACTTTTCTGTCTCTTTTGGATGGTGCTGTAAACGAATCTTTGGATCCATCATTTTCAGATATGTTCAGCAGATTCTGGCATCACCCCTGGACTTTTCCAGCCTTTTCGGACCTGATGATGGCATGGTATTTGGAACAGCTGCCACACGAGGATCATTTGCCAAGAGTGGGTACGTGATGGTAGATGATGGCACGTGAGCACAGGAGATTTCAGCCCATCCCCACAAATATGTCAGTGGGGATCATTTATTCCAGCTATGGGTGAAAACGACATAAAACGACCAACATTTAAATCACCAACCAGTAGGTCTCCTAAGTCCCTGGCAGCATTTGACATGTGCCCAACAGCCTCACATGCCGGCGACTTTGACATGGAGGCTTGGGGTATGCGAAGTTATACTGGGGATAGACAAGCCATCCCGCATCGGAAACTATTGGTAACTATGAAACACTATAAATGATGGGATTATAAGAAGATATACACCATCTACACACTGGTGCAGGATTTCTTGTATCCACCGTATGATTGGCATTTTTGTTGGACATTCATGAATTCCATGGATATGTTCATTCAATTCCTTGCCATGACATCCTGTTATCCTGCATATACAGGAAGTCTGTCGAACGAGACATGCTTCAGTGCATGACTTGCAAATCTCATGAGCTCTGGACAGATTGCATCTTTCGATTGGCGAGATTCGCCTCGCATATTGGCGATCAGCTGCTGCACATGTTCATCACAACCCAACTTCAGTGCCAAAGAAACCGGGCGTCTCCTATGTTTCCAATCATGTCCTCTGGAACAAAACAAGGATGACAGTATGCTGCGCTCGAGCTTTTTACAGTCAACCAATTTCAATCTATCAACAAAAGCAAAAGCCAATAATGAACATCATTGCAGTGCCCACCAGCTGCACGTCACTTGTGATCCCCTTCCCTTCAGCCTGTTCCACTTGAGCCTGCAAGTCTTCACATCTGGACCTCCACCTGTTGGGCAGAAACCGGGAAAAGGCCATAGAACCCGAGCCTCATCGTAGACACCCAGGTCCATCAATTTCCAAAATCATCTCTAAGATCCTCTAAAGGTACACACTCTGTGTCTCAATCACACCAAAAGACATCAAAAAAAAACAGCAGAAGAAAACTACCAGCTTCCGCCTCTGAAGTTCTTCCTTGGGAGCATGCATAGCCAGAACCTGGCAGCTGGCAGGCGATCTGCGGACGTCAACTGGGCAGTGCTGTGGAATGACTCCTCAAGTGGGGCCCGTTGATACCATTTCAATGGGGCTATGGGGAACCAGAACTCGGCCAGGGGCCATGCAATAACCCGCTTACATCCGCTTACTGCATTCGCGCTATCCCCCACGCTGCCAGTCGTTAGCCTCTTTGAGCTTGGCAATCTCACTGTCTTTACTTTGAAGCTCCTGTTTCAACCTGTGCCATGGCAGTGCCGTCAGTTGCGGTGTAGTGGCCCTTGGACATTCCAAGGCCACCAATAAGGCCAATTCATTTCAATCTGGTGAGGTTGTTTGGTATGGCTGCTGAGCAGCCTATGTACAGGCTTTGAACATGGCACATTGTCACACTGTCGCTTGGGGGAAACGGAAATCGTGAAAAACCTTGTGATGAAAGAAAATATGTCTATGTTCACTTCAAGAGCTGCTTCAAATATTGATATTACATGATGATACATAACATAAATATTCATAAATTATAATTATATACACTATTCTTTTGGAATGCTGCTGCGACCCATTAATTAACACCCAGGTCGGTATTTGCCTTTCTTGCTCTGCTCTCCAACTGCTCTGGCTTTCCTGTACCGGAAGCGAACACCAAACCAATTGGAATAAAATCAAATAGGTCATGCAAAGCTGTTCTTGACTGTTGACCATAGATCAGATAGATATCAGATACTCACATGATTTGCCCATGCATCTTGATTGACTACTATTATGCCATGAGATCAGTAGTTAGGCGCTCATCAAATAATCACATGCGAACTTTGGTGGACACATCAAGACAGTTTTGTTCAGCTTCACCAGTGAAATCTATTGATATTCAGCTCACACTGCCATGGACGCTGGGTGGGCAGCAATCCTTGAGATTGGATCATTCTCAATCACTGACCTCAACTCTGGTGAATTTTAAATATACCCCAATGGCAAAGCATGGAGATGGACAGAAAGAAATGACATGTCCTGAGTTCTGTGAATATTCCCAGTGGCTGTTATCCATCGCAAATGCCCCGTGTCTTGCAAAAGTCCTGCAGCACCACACCGGTGTCTTCCAGTTTGTGTCGAGTCTTCTCTTCCTTTTTGTGAAGCTCCTCCAACCGCTCCTGAAGCGCGACTACGCGAGCTCTCCCCATTTCTGCTGACCCACCAGGCACCCCGCGGCTTCGGCGCCTTGCCCGAACTGGCGGCTTTCAAGGCTTCTCGAGCTTCAGACTCCCAGTGGTTGGCTCGACCTGCCGGAGTTGAAGCTGGGTGTGGCTAGTCTTTGATTGTCCCACTTTCCCAAGGATTTTGAGAATTTTTGAGATGTGCCATGGTCAAAACATAGCATATTCATGTATATTCATGTATATTCATGTATATTCATGTATATTCATGTATATTCATGTATATTCATGTATATTCATGTATATTCATAATGTATATTGGGTATGGTCTTCCATCGCAGTACCTGGAATTTGCCCTAGCTTGACGATGGCGCAAAGGTGTTTGGATCTTGAGGTTTCAGTGAACTGCTTGGGCACAAGCTGCTGCTTCATGCCTTTTTCCAGACTTCTGGTTGAGCATTAAACCCTTCCATCCAAAGCCACCGTGTTCATCAAATAGTCACTGAAACAACAGAATTTCCATACCCCTTACCCAGACATACATCTAAGCCTCATTGATGGCCATCAAATAATCTGGTCATCTGATGACTTGATCAACCATCAAATTCCCATTACATTTAATCGCCATCTGCTCAAGCCAAGTCAATATTCAATAATCTTTGCCCCCAACAAAATGGTGAAACACCTGGAAATCATTCATATATCATATACAGTATTAGGTATCTATAGTCCTCATTGAATTGTCAACAATTACTCAATAACACACATTAACTATTAACATACCCAAAAAAACATCTAAACATCATCCAAACATTATGTAACCGTCAGCCTGTGAAATCACCCATGGTTAGCACCATCTCCGGTGGATGCCTTCCACCTCCTCCAAGCGTGCGCTCTTCTGGCGTAGCTCGTCGCTCTGCTGCTGCGACAGCTCCCTCAACTCCTGGTGAAATTTTGGGGCGGGACGCAGCGCGGAATCCCTGATTTTCATGGGGGTTTAAGCAACAACCATGGTGATTTTATAGGGATTCCATGGCAAAATAGTGCTGATATCATGGGGAAAAACATGATGTATGGGATGTAACCAGCCATGTTTTGGGATTTCATGGGATAATGGAAAAAAATGGAAGTTGAACCAACAACAATTGGCATTTTTATTGGGGATGTAATTGGAATAATTCGATAATTGATCAACTCCCCCTATACAGGGAGTTTATAGCTGGGAAAATAATCTATACATGTTTTTTTTCCAGCAAGCCATGTTTGATTGGAGGGTACGCCTGGTAGGGGAACACTATAGAGAATTCTGGTATAATAACTCCCAACAGCAATGGCTGTTGGGTTTCAATCTCTTGGTCTGGGAACGGTGCATCACACTTTTCGCCCAGCCCAAAAACCGGAACTGAACCCCAACACTGGAAACCCTGGAACCTTGGAACCTGCTGTTGGGTTGCAAAGCTGGGTTAATGGATGTTAATGGATATATAGTGGTGTAATGTGGTGTATATAATGGTTATAAATATAATGATGATGTGTGTGTTTTATTATGTTTTATTTATCTCAAGCACCTGTGACACTGTGACCGTCCAAACTCACTCTGATGGTGTGGTGCACCCATCTTAGCTGCTCCTGAATTTGCCTTTGGAGGACCTTCGTCTCGTCCCGATGCCCGAAACCAACATCGTCCAGATCTGATTTCAGATCACTCACCTGGCTATTTCTCGACAAGGTTCTTATACAAAATAAGTGAAAAAAACAAGAAAATGACGCTCCTGCAGAGAAGTACTTTTGTATGCTTGACAAAGCTGGCAAAGCTGGACTTTCTTCGCATTCTTATTTCTGTTTGTGGTTTGCCAGCTCTAACAGAAAACACTTCGTTCCGCCCACTGTTGATAGATATTTCACCGCATTGCCACCTCATGGAATATCGGGACCCTAACCATCCCAACTGAGTCATTTGTTGATGGAGAATTCATGGTTTTGGATCAGTTAGGAAACCCTCGATATCATATTACCCCAAACATGCTATGTCCATCTAGGTCCGCTACAAACAAGTTCGGCCATCTCCACAACCAAAGGCTCCATACCTGGGCCAGCAGAGCCTTTGCTTCCTGCTTTTGAGCTTCGGCCTCCTCCTAGGAGTGCGAGAATGGAGAGAACTAGCTATGAGTCATGCCAAATGGTGCCCAAACGGTGCCCTATCATAGATGGTTAATGGATGTTTATTCCCCAGAATATGGTAATTTCATTGGTTTTAACCAGTTCCCATATGTATCAAGTAACAGTTGAGATTTCAACCTCCTATTGGACATTTAATCAGCAGTATGATGATTCCACCAGCAACATTATAGCAAATGTTCAAGCTTTGACATGATTGGAGATCAATTTAACCAACCAACAATATAGGATGTCAATGGATTGAATAACCAATTTCAACACATTCTGACCATGAAAAAAAAGGCGATTTTAGTAGATTACCATCAAAAAACATGGATTTTAGTGGATCATCTCCACCCAAAACCTCCAAAAAATGCTGGGATTTGCTCCCAGTGCCGTCCTTGGAACTCGCCAGGTCCGTCTTCAGTGTGCCGTTCTCGCGCTGGAGACGTCGAAGCTCCTCCTCCAGCAGCTGTTGCCGTTCCTGGGAGGCCTGGCGTTGGTCAAAAATGACGGGAGAAACAGGGGGAAAAGCGCTACCAATGGATTGGTTTAAGGGAAAATCATGGGATTTTCCATGGATTTTCCCATGACATACGGGGGTGTCCTCTCGATTATCCCTAACAACAATCCATTGACCCCAAAATCCAAACTGTTGAGAACATCTTTTCTTGGGAAAAAAACTCCCCGTGGTTGAGAATCTCATGTTGTTTGGGAAAAAAAACGCATCTCAGCTCCTGGGAATATTATTTTCTCGGTGGAAAGAAAAAAGACATCTGTGGCCCAGTGGTTGAAAGAAAGTCATTGGGGATGAAATTAGGGTATCGTGCATCAATATCAAGGCACAAAATATATGGGTATCCAATTTTTTGACAAACCACACTAGTGGGCATGTGAAGGAAACATGGGGTGAAAGCCACAAAACCACAAATTAATGAGGATTTTTGCCAACTGACATCTTGTTTTTTCCAAAGTTGGAAAGAGGGGAAGAGGGGGTAGCATTCGACCCCCAAGCTTTGGTCAGGAAATGTCCACATAAAAGGATTGGTGTAATCCACCGTTTTTTGTTCAAATATATGTTTAAGGACTAACAGTGACTAGCATGTGCTTTTGCAGTATGCCATAATATGCCGTATACCTCCGATTTGAACCCCAACATCTGCCGTTTTGTGACCTCCAGGTCCGGCATTGGCGGAACCTCCTCCTCCTTGCCGATCAAGGCCTGGTGCGTCACAAACTGGACTTTGAAGCAACTACCATGCGGAATTGACTCACAAAGGTATGGAATACTGGGATCTATTGGTGTATACACAACGTCCATTGAGATATACTTGGTCAAGTCTGCTGGGACTCGAAATCATTAGCATTTCTCCAAATAGTCCCTGGTCTCTCTGCTACAGCCGTGCACACTTGAGAAAGTCCCATCACTTCTAGCATGACAGGACAAACATGGACAACCTACAAACCCGCAAACCCATCCCATCGCTTCCAGCGGATTTTTCCACTAGAAGCATGGCCTCAGCGAACTCTTGCTGCAGCTGCTTCATGATAATCCTTTGATTCACAATGGTGGCTCTGGTGGGCACCTCCTGACTAGCAATCTGCGGTGGCTTGTGGCGGGTTGGTCAAGCTAGACAACATACTCTTGGAGTTCGCATGGGTCCCTAAGGTTCCCCCTAAAGAATTTGTTCTCGATCAACCCGGTAGAGCCTCCGAATCCGATGGGATCAAAAAACCTCAACTGCTTGAGCTAGGGTGTTGAGGTTGGATTTCCCGTAATTTAAAACAATTTTACAGAACCCCTCCCACAGAAAAGCACATAGACATAGCCCCCTTGCTGTCTTGCAGTCATTTCACCACATTTCTGAACGAAGCCTATTAGATCTATTAGCTTTCAAGTCTTGTAAAATGGAGGTAAATAGACAGGGGCGAACAACAGAACACATGTAGAGTATCTGTTGATCCATCAATTTTACTTCTGATTCCACAAGTTTCCATCTTCTTTAGCCACTTAATAAAAGGATATAAAAGGTTAATTGATCACTCAAAATCCCATCATTTATCAAAAGTAACTGCCCTCAACCCCCCCATTCCTCGCAGCTCCTGGGGTCCCTCCGCATGCCCCGCGGGCGCCGCGGACGGGTCGCCGATGCTCCGCAGGGAGCTGCTGAGGGGATGAGAAGGGTCCAAGACTGGAGCGCCTGCAGATCAGTGATAAGTCATGTATCATCATGGGATCCATGGGAATATATAACTGGAACCTGAGAAGGGGTGGAACGAAAGCCAGCGCTTGCTTTTTGACTCGCGCGGGGGCGCGTGAAACTCCACCTCATCCATATGGCATGGCTCAAACATGAAGCGCCCCAACATCAACAATTGC
>Ga0126342_10002442_pt1 | contig 28990 bp, 24 predicted proteins | sample Cyp1metagenome_FD_92528 | JGI IMG/M metagenome (GOLD analysis project Ga0126342, IMG submission 92528) | Coral microbial communities from Lord Howe Island, Old Settlement Bay, Australia - Cyphastrea 1 metagenome | ecosystem: Host-associated > Invertebrates > Cnidaria > Coral ... | reverse complement strand
GTTTTTTAAAGGGGATCAATTAAAAGTCAAATTGGCCAAACTGAAATTTTCGGAAATTGGAGATGGATGCCTGTTTTTAGTATTAGGGGGACGTTTAGTATTAGGAGGAAGGGATTATATATGCTCTGGATATCATAATGGATATGTACATATAGTGTATTTGAATATATACATACACATGTATGTTATTGCTATGTGAAATTACATTATGTTTTGTTTTGTTTTGACTGGTATTTTATGTACGTAACGTAAGGTAATGTAATGCAATCCAAAGCAATGCAATGTAATGCAACATCAATGTCATGTCATGTAATGTAATGCAATGATATACAGAGAGAGAGAGAGGAGTTTGTGGATCGAGAACATGGGGGAATTATGTATACATATATGTATATACAGTGTATATTATATATATACACATGTTTCTGCAGATAACATTTGGTATATGGCCAACAATATCATTTGGGTGTCTGAAAATTGGTTATACCCTTAAAAAAAACATGTTTAATTGCGAGAACTGGGGTTTCTACACATTTGTCACGTGCAGAGTGTGATTGCCAATTAACTAGTGCATGGCTGGCTTTAAAAAAACAGTCGTCACTCATTTTTATATACCTTACGCTCTCCCACTACCCATGAGATTAACTCCGATATGTTTACTTATGTTTTTAGGTACTCGGAGATCTTGGAGGGTCTAGGTATGTGTAAGACTGTTGTTGTGAACCAGTTGTTTTGAATAAAGCACCTAAACCGTGGAAACATATCTGAAACATCCAACGTTCCGCTCTTCCGAAAGAAAGTCTCTCCGTGATGGGAGCAGATACAAGTAGCCGATACGAATATATCCAGTATATATTTATTTATTTACATATATATATATATTATGTATATACTATATATATATTTATATATTATGTATATACATGTGTATGTATATATATATATATCAATGGATTTACGTAAATGCCATCACCGTTGCAGGTAGACACCATTTTCTACATGGCAGTGCCTTGTGCCATCTGCCTCATTCCAGCTCCTGGGATGACAAGTCAGAAAAATCGGTGTGGCCACAGCAAGCCCCAGCCTAAACGATCGCAATAGCGAAGTTTACGCACAAAATTCACTTGGCTAACTTTTGGGTTTTTGGGGGCTAATAAGATTTAATAACTATAGTAACAATTATTTAATGGCATGTGTATAAAACCAACTTGTAACTTGCTGGGCCTTACCTTGTAGTCAGTGGATGTTAATGCCAATGCCTCAGGTGGCGATTATGCCAGCGAAACCATTTTATGGCCAACCATCAACGGAGTTGAATCTAAAAACAACCTGTACTATAGCCATGTATAGCAAGCCGTGAACAAACATAGTATGTGTCTATGTAATGTCAAGTTGTGTAAGGATTTCAATTGATATCAATCTACTTTCACTTGATGTTCTTTTTATAAAAACCAAAAAAGAAATCTACAGGGGCCAAGGGGGGTGATTAATTAGGGGCGGGAAACCCTGCCGATTATTTGGGGGGACATGGGCTCATGAGGGATACCCTTTGGGAGCATCTCAAACTGCGGTTGTTTAACATTTGGGAAATGTTGTTTGTTTTTAAATTTGGCCAAGAATTTGGTTTGAACCAAGACTGCAAGACTGAGCCTGCGATTGCAAAGTCACAAGTCTGTGACTGCAAAGTCACAAGTCGGTAATTTTATGGTAATTGTGCGTGGTTCAAAGCAGTCGGCAATGAGATGGAACAGCGCGTCAGTGACACCATGTGCCAACCTTGCATGCCAGGACGATGCTGCGGATGATGGTGCCTAACGGGCGTTCCTATGACATGGCATCGAAGGATGCATGGAACGCAGTTCATTTGCAATGTGAAGAACTCATGCGCATGGAAGTTTTTCCTAATTTCGCACAAGGGCGTGGGAACTGCCTACGACCTTGAATCATGATTCTACATATCCCACGGTGTGTGACTGCAAAGTCACAAAAAGGCTGGTGCCAATGCAACAAAATGATCAGTTACTCACCTCGTCTAATGGTAGTGTCTGTGTGTTGAGCCAATAGTACATCTTGATTAATTGGGGAGTACATCTCCCGGTACGTTCATCAGGGGGGAGCAACCCATTTTAGTATTGCCAAAACATTTTTCCTGTGTGGGGGGTGATTTATCACTAGGGATTGTTTAATCACAACTTGACGTTATATTGCTAGCTGTCAAGTGCACTTCGCAGTAAGGGGATCAAAGTTTGGCTACTCCAACTACACGGAGATGTTTCGTTGTGTTGAGCAAAAGTGGATGCAGACCATTACAGATATACTAGATATTGAATTGGTCCACTAAAATGAACACTTGGAGAGCTGGAATAGCATGATAATGGTTCTGCAATTGGAACGGGACAGGAGATAGGTACCGAGTACCGATGGTGTTTTTCTGGTGAGGAGTTGATTCTTAGCTCCATGTGAGATCAACTGAATTTCTCAAAAGTTTGAAGTCTACATGTATATGCAGGATGGGGCCCCATAGTTAGCGAAGTTGGTTGGTAACTATAATAACACTAGTGTTTTAGATGGGGCTATAAACCAACTTATAACTAGGGGGCCCCATCTTGTGGAAATATATAATATATATATTATATTATATTATATTATATGTACATAGTGTGCATATATATATATATAAAAGACATGTTCTAAAGCGAGAGAGTGGGAGAAAGAGAGATATAGTCAAAATTTGTTCTTGACACCAGGACCAAGAACAGCACAACATGGGATTATCCTTGCTGATCCGTGGCCCTGATGAAGTGTGGTTGTACCAAAAAAATACCAAAGCGATTCAACTGTTACTGTGTTTACGCGTGTTTTTGCTACTGGTTGGAGGATCGTCCCACTTAGTAAGTGGGTTTGTTCACCACAGTTTTAAGTAGGAAAAGTAGGGCTAGCCCAGTTATAACTGTATTTTTTTGTAATCAACTTACTGAACCAAGTAGGAGTAGCCTCCAAATAGCAATAAATTATTTATTTATTTGGTTTAATGATTATTGTCTTGTCGATTTTTTTTATGTAATAAATATGGTTTTAAAACATTTTTATTTTTTCCCTTGGAAAAATTGAATTAGAACTTAATAATTTTAAAAAATATGCGTTTTTATATCTGAAGAATCTGTGGTTAATGGTTGGCAATAATTGACGTGTTGCTGCATCATGCAGCCCACTGCTATAGTTTTAGTTTTCACGGTGCCCACAGTTGTTTTACCATGAAAAGGACCACGTGTTTAACCATCAACAAGTGGAATCATTCCCAGGAACCGGGTTTAATTGCTGAGATGTTCATGTTCAAAATCATCCCAAAATTGATGTGTTCATGATATTTATTGGGATTTAATACGGATATTATGGTTTCTTTTTGGGTATGTTTGATGGATGGATTCCCATTTAAGTGATGCTTAAGTTTGACAATTGTTGCTCCTTAAACCCTTGGGAGATTTGTATGACAACTGAATTATTCAAGTGAGTATTCTGAAGAAATATGTGTTGCTACCCTATTTGAGGTTCACTTATGTAGATAGTTGATTGCATTTAAAAAAAACATTAGATGTTTATTTTTTAAAAATATTATTGGGGGATGTCATACCACACTGGGTTTGATTATTGATGAAACACTATTGTTTGTGAGAACCTGTCTTATTGACAAATTACGCTCCGGTAATCAAGCGTAGCGTGCGTCAACCCCCCCATGCAGTTTTGTTTTCGAGGATTTCCCAGCGGCCGGCCATGTTCGATGACACTGTTGCGAGTGTTTCTATCAACTTGGATACTAATAATGTCCATTAAATCCTTTTAAATCCCTATCATACCGTTAACAAAATCCGAAAAAAATATCCAACTATTAAAATTCAGTAAAACCCAATCCCATTAAATTCCTCTAAATGCAATTATATAGATGCCCATTAAATACCCACAGATACCCATTGCAATCCCATTATATCTTATTTACCCCCCTTCAAGACCCATTAAATTCCAATAAAATCCATATTAAATCATATTAAATCCCATTAAAGACTATCAACTACCATTGAATACCCATCAAATACCCTTCAACTACCCATTAAAATCACATGAAACCAACTTTAAATCTCATTAAATTCCATTAAGTCCCATTAAATACCCATCAAATACCCGTCAAATACCTGTAAAATCACATGAAATCATTATTAAAACCCATTAACTCCCATCAAATACCTATCAAGTACCAATTAAAATTGCATGAAATCCCTATTGAATCCCTATTAACCCCATCAAGTACCTATCAATTACCAAGTAAAATCGCATGAAATCCCTATTGAATCCCATCAAATATTAATCAAATACCCATTAAAATCCGGTGAAACCCCTGTTAACCCCCAGTAGATCCCATTAAATAGCAATTGAATCCCCATCAAATGCCATTCACGAATCACCCAACAAAAACCAACGTCTTTCGGCGAGGCTTCCATTTGGGTCTATCATCCAGTAGATTGGCCTGGCTTTGGGGAGCTCTCAGACACACAGGCGGGTCCGGTTCAGTTCAGCCATGAGAATCTACAGTTATAACTGTTGAGGGCTGAGGGCTATAACTGTACAGTTGTTTAAACGGTTAAATGATATACATATATATATATAAATCAACCTTAGTTATGAATATGGCCTATGGCCATATATATATATATACATACAGTCTGGTGATATATCAAATATTAAATATGACATGGGACCAATGATTAAAAACTGTTAGTTGCCACATATATATATATAGGGGACAGGTATATTTAGGGGATAAGACCTAGAGTTGTGGCAATTACGAGTTACAAGTGGCCGTTTAACTGTGAAGAAAAACGTTTTTTGTTTATGGGATTATTTCATGATATGATGCCTAAGGTTAACAAATATAACTGGGATCTTAATGATCCTAATGATATATGATACATAGAATTTTAAATTACAGACTACAGTATATCATACATAAATCTATGATAGTTATATATAATATGTATGTATCACTATAACCTACTAGTTACAGGAATTATAAACAATGCCATCTAAGGCCAAGCCGGGCTATAACTGTAGCCCCCAAACATATTTTAGCCAAGGTGACGATGGTGAACATTTTCTGTATGATGTTCGATGATTTTCTATTATATTTGATGAGTTGTATGTTTTTGACCTGTTGTGACGAATGATGTTTTTTTAGGAGGCCACGAGAGCTGTTGAGTTGATTAGGGGAATAGAACGAACTAGTTCATGACTTATAACCAAAAAAGGATGGTGTAAAAATAGCATGCTGCAATGATTTTGTGTATTGTAGGAAGCCATTTCTGCATCTAAGATTGCTGGTAGCATCTCCAGCTCGTTTGTATGTTTGGTTTTAATGCCATTTCTGTATCCTGTTCTTTGGCGGATCCACGATAGGCCATGATACATTCCTTCCCTACAGTATTTGGAGTACTTGAATCACTATAGGGTCATGTACCAGTCATGTAGGTGAATATGTTTGTTCGCAACTTTTCCTGGAGCCTCCTAGACAGACATCAATACTCCTAGACAGACATCGCTGCATCGCTGCCTGATATCCTCCGTAGATCCGATCCGAATGGGTTGATTTTAGTTCACGTAGGGTTTACTGTTACAGTAATGACGGATGCAACATGCCATAGTTCATGGGGTTTATCTTACCTTGCATGGGATCCATCTAAAACAGATTGATTCAAGATGATTCACTCGTGTTTCACAGAAAATACATACAGAAAAAACTATTGATATAGACATAGATATCTTATACATATATATATAATGCATATGGAATACTGTGCCCAGGAAAAAGGATACAATGAGTTTGTGCAGACAGCGCAGTGCAGACTCCAAGATTGCCACGATATGTATTTCCACGTGGTTGCTGACAGCAATCACGGAAAGGTTTTGCTACCGTTTCGCTTCTGCTGGCAAAAAAAAGATACAATGTGTCTAAGGAAGAAAAAAATCTGATTCAACATGAGATTCCTATGATATCCATTCTACATTCTACGTGTCGAGATTCAGTACTCCAAAGTTGTTTTCTTAGTAACAATGACATGAGTCTATTGATTTTCAGGGATTCAAATTGGTTGGTGGTTTCAAACATGAATTTTATTTTCCATTTCATATATAGGATGTCCTCCTTCCCATTGACGAACTCCATCATTTTTCAAGATGGTTTTTTAACCACCTACCACTGTTGATCCATAGCCATATCCACATATTTTGTTGATTGCATGGTGCCCTTCCCAGGCCATGGCCAAGTTGATGTATATAACTTCCGCCGGAGGGCGTTTGGTAATAATGTCCCCAATGGTGGCTTAAGCATGTTATAGTCATCACCAAATAGATGGAAAAGTAAATCACCATCAAATTAGTAGGGATTTACTTTTCTCTTTGGCGATGACTATAAACATGTTAACCATGTTCCATGTATTTCTTTCAGGTGCTGAAGAAGGTCATGGAGTTGTCTCCCAACACCGTGCTGTGGGTGGTCCTGTCGGGTGTCATTGCAGCAGGCACGACATGGCACGACGGCCCTTCACGAAGTGGCGCTCCAATTTCACTTGGCTTGATGCTACAATGTGGTGCCAATAGGTGATGTTACCCTCTGGTAAATTAACATAGACCCTGAAAATAGCTTAGTTTTAATGGAAACTAATCTTCCAACCCCGATGACTGCCAGGGTCTATGTTAATTTACTGGAGGGTAATGTTGGTTTATAAACCCCATTAATACTATAGTTATTTGCGTATAAAAACCATAGTTATTGGACTTATTGGTACCAACTGAACGCTATCTAGGGGGGCCCACATTGTAGATATATCGAACTACGTCCTATGTGTTTTTTCTTAATCAACGTTCCATCACAAAGAGGCTCCACCTTTTTTTTGGATCCAGCCGTAGCTTCTATTCGGAAGTGTTTGGGGGTATAATGTAGGACTTTAAGATACTTTAAGCAGTTACACATCCCATTGATCTGGATGAAATATCTTAAGTGACCTCATGTGACAGTGACATCACTGGATCGTTGGAGGGAATCATCCTCAGATGCGGCTGAAATTTCAGCTATTTCAGGTCAATCCATTATAAGAATTCAGCCACTTATTAGGAGAATATAAAGTATAGGATTTAACTATGGAGAATTTGACCAAGAAAAAAGACGGGGCTAATATGCTTATTGTTCAACTTCACCTGCTAGGTAAGTTTGCTCCTCCAAAACAAGCAACTCGTCCGGTCCTGCAGACTGGACCCGAACACCGGACTCGAACACCATGCCAGATAAGGTAATGTCAAAAAATAATATATTACCCTCTGGTAATTTAACATAGCCATGGTATAGATGGCCCATTATAGATGGTTTACCTATTAAACATGGTGATTTCCCATGGCTATGTTAAATAACCAGATGGTATATTACAATATATGATATATGTCAGGTAGACTGTCAGATATAATGTCAGACAAAATGTCGGATAGAGATAGAATGTTGAAATACATGCCAAATAGAGTGTCAGAATATATGTCAAAATCAACTCTAGATAGAATACCAGATAAAGTGTCAGATAAAATGTCAAATATATGTCAGAACATATATCAGATGAACTGTCCGATAGAATGTCAGAGTACATGCCAACACAAAAGTCAAACAGAATGCCAGAAAAAATGACAGATTGATTGTGATAATATAGGTTTGATAGAATGTTAGTTCATTGGGGTCACTCAAAGGCAAGTTGTTTTTTGATGCTCGGAAAGTTATGATTTGGCCTGGAACATGATGATGTTTACCAGCATGAAGGTGGATTTGACCGGAAAAATGTGTTGTTTCCGTGAACAAATTGCGATCATTATTTAGCAAATAGTGTGTCTCTAAACTATACGCGTGAAATAAACATTGGTCATTCTGTGTGAAATGAATACGATGTGATTTGAGCTCCAACAGTGTATATTTTGGCTTGACAAATAGAGACCTCAGTTGCCATCAGTTACCCAAATTACTACAAGGTGGTGCCCCCCCAAGTTATAAATGGGTAGTGACATTGGACTTATTTGCACCAACTGAACGCGATTCCGAACTGGGGCACCACCCTGTATCACATTGGAAATACCCTCTGGTTATTTAACATAGCCATGGTATAGATGGCCCATAGAAATAGATGATCTCCCCATCTAGAAACCTCCATTTATGGTTGTGATTTTCCATGGCTATGTTAGTCATAACCAGATGATATTTTGCGATGAGAATCTACAGAAAATCAACGAAGTTTGTTGCACAAAGATCGATTTTTCATGCTGGACGCGGATTTCACATGCCTTACTTGGTGGCGAACTACCCACGAATCGTAAGCCCAGTGATTGACATGGGATAAGTAGGGTTAATCCACTTATAACTGGGGTTATAACCCACTTACTAAGTGGGATGAGCCACCAAGTAGCGCTGAAGCATTGGGTTCCAATTGTTGCGCAAGAATTGGGACAAATTGTTGAAAATAAAGATCCGAAAAACACAACATGTGTATCCGGTTGGTGGTTTGGAACATTTTTTATTTTCCATAATATATGGGTTGTCATCCTTCCCATTGACTGTCATATTTTTCAAGATGGGTAGAACCACCAACCAGGTATGATGTGACAATGACTGCGACTAATTCTGGTACTAGTTCATCACGATAATCAGCTCCGCCTGCCGCGTGTTATCAGCTCCTTTGGCCTTTCAACGCGTTGCGGTTTCCGCGTTGCGCGGGCAGGCTACAACGTGTTGCAGTACACGGTGGTGCAAAAATTGTCTGCCAGCCATGCTGCGTTTGCAGGTTCACTCGGGATGGGCACCATTTTTTTTTGTGATAGCACTGGAAAAAATGCCCGTTGTATTCGGAAATACCATGAAATATCACCATAAACCATTTACTAGCTGAGATGCAGCCCTAAGCTGGGTTCAAAAGTTTTGTTACCAACAACTGGAGCGGGAATTGAAACCAGTACTCGTTTTTATATATATATATGTTTATTGGATGAATCTTAACGACCTCACTGCCACTGGGACCCCCTAGCTTAGTTGACTTGTAACTTGGTTAACTGTTGGGTTATTGGTGATAGAACTATTCACCTAGACTCTCCAAGTACCACAAAGAATGAGCGTTTTGCGCCACAATTTTAGTATTCTTATCTATTTTTATAGGTACCTGGAGGGTGTAGGCATGGGGATTATCAACCAAGAAACATCACTGGGCCACGTTGATGGCTAACATGGTCTCGGCCTCTCGGCCTCTCGGCCTTCCAGGTAATTTCAACAAAGCGGCAACGATTTTGCTCTCCATTTGCATGGGCTTGGACTCTTGCCGCGACCATGGGCGAAAACCGCGTTGTGTCACCCCAATTCCATCCAATTCCAAAGATGATTTGATCTGATTTTATCTCCCCATTCAATCGCCATGATTATCCATTTTTGAAATTCCATGATATAATTTATATACCCCAACTTTAGACACACCAAAGTCGTCTTTGGAAAGTCTACACGTTGCCTTGCCTTGGTTTACCATCTCGCAGGCCTCTTTCACTGATCGATGGTGTTGTCATGTGTAGAGATTTGGTAAGTTCCAAGACATGCGTAATGCTTCAATGGGAATTTCAGGATCCTAAAATGGAGGTACTGTACCATATATATATATAAAGCCATATTTTGTGGGGATATTCCCTTACATAGGCCTAAAAAATAGGCCTTATATATGGTAGGTACCTCCAATAAATCGGTTCCTGAGATGGCCAGAGAATACTGCGATGATTTCACGATAGCCTAAGTTGCAGGAGTTATTTCATCCCATTTAGAAGTGTTAGTTGGGCCATAACTGTATAATGATGGTCACATTTCCGAAGCCTCCCAATTGTGAAGGAAGGTCACCTGAAAAAAAAGTCTAGAGGCTAGATGACAATCATCTCTGGTTGGTGGTTTGAAACATTTTTTTATATTTCCATATATTGGGAATGTCATCATCCCAACTGACGAACTCATATTTTTTCAGAGGGGTAGGCTCAACCACCAGCCAGATCAGATTCACCAAGTGTATGCGGGCCCTGGTTGATGTGATGTTGAATCAAGCACAGGTCAAGATGGGGGTGCCCAACAATGATGGTCAATCCTTGAAGCCATCATTGTATACTAAAAAAAACTAATCAACCATCAACATAAATGATAATAAATATATCTACCAACATCCAGAAACCATAGAGATATGTTCTATCAAACAAATCTGGTCTGGTATCTACTTTCTGGCTCATCCCACTTACCAAGTAGATTATATCTCTGTTGTTTCTCTGGGATAAGTAGAGTTAATCCACTTAAACCTAGGATTATAACCTACTTAGTTAGTGGGATGAGCCACCAAGTATCGTGCTGTCAATCCAGATGAACCAAGTGCCTTCAAGGAGTCTTTGCCGGGTGGCTTCTGGACTGCTGCCACTCTGCAAATATGGAAATCTGTGCCATCACAGGTTTGTCCAAAGACAAGGATAGTACTATAAGTGTACCAAAAATCAACATACATCAAAAGTGTACCCGAAATCAACATATATCAACTACCATGTTTACTCATTTTTGATGGTCTAGGCAACTGCTGGAGATATTTATGGATGTCCACAAACTTTGAACAATCCCAATAGTTGACTGTTCTTTCTGCTTGATCAGATTATTTTGTGCAACGACTTGTTGCTAGCGGGACTTGCGATCTGTGGATACTAGCCTGAATGAAATCTAAGATTCATATTCATCATCATCATCATCCTCATCATCATCATCATCCCTTATGAAGATAAGATGTTACCAAATTTGGAAGATGTCGCGACATAACAGTCCTTCACCGATTCCATGTTGGATTTCTTCGCTTACGCTTTGGAAACCTGCAATCTGGCCGCTGTCTCTGTCATTGATGGGTGAAGTCCAAATTACCCTCAATCTGGATGCAAAAACAGTGATATGGGTTTGTCTGAAAATTGCGTACCCATGTGTACCCAATGGTTTGTCTGAACATGTTCCCTATTGGCTTTTTTAAATTGGGATATACCCTATGTTCACACCCATATGACCACTTTGGTTCATTATTTTAGTACACCACTTTGCATGTGACCTGGATTTGAAGATGATTTGGCTTACTTTTCCAATGGGAAATCCACTACGAACTCTTTTTTTGGGGGGAGTTCCCTAAGCAAATCCAAGATGATGTATCCTCTGGTAGACTAACATAACTATGGAAATTGACCCATAGAAATAGTTGATCTACCAATTATAAATGGTGATTTTCCAGTTCGCAAACTGTTAGTTTACCAGAGGGTACTTGTACCAAGTCGATCCTCTTTTCTTCCACAACGGATCAAGACACTGGATTGCGGTCCAGCAAGGGGAGGAAAAGACTGTGCTCCTTTCTACCTGGGTGGTTTTAGATATATTGTCCATCCCATTTTTCATCCCATTTTTTGTCATGACGATTAAAACTCTAATGCATTTTTCTTCAGATTTTCGTACACCTAAAAAAGAAAGAAACGTGATTTATCATTGTCGATTATTTCGGATTCGAGTTTTCTTTTCACCAATTTCTATCTTATTTGGGATTTTTATAGAGTGAGGGAACCTTCCGGCTCTTTTATTGACATCAGAAGTTTGGTTTTGAATATTGGATTCCTCGTTGTCACCACGAACCTAAATAACCAAAAATTCCCTTTTCGGATGCGCACGCAGCTAAAAGGAAACATATTGCTGTGTCAACCCATTCAAGTATAGACAACATAAATATATTTTTTCTTCAAACACAAATGAATTTTGCTTGCTTATCAACCAACTTACCGTTTTGCTGCCCTTGTGCAGTTCCCTCTGCTATTCGACAAAAATTCACCTGACATGGTGACATGGCAGCGACATTCTCGAGGTGATGCTGTCGGCAATTATCGGCAACATTGGAGCCTTCACGAGCTATAGCATGTTGAGACCTGGACTGCCTTCAGTGGAAATTTCAGGATCCAAAATGGAGCTGGTTGGTGGCTCATCCCAGGTTATAACCCCAGTTATAAATGGGATAAGTAGGGTTAATCCACTTATAACTGGGGTTATAACTTACTTACCAAGTGGGATGAGCCACCAAGTGGTTGGTGGTTTCAAACATGTTTTTGTTCCATAATATATGGGTTGTCATCCTTCCCATTGACGAACTCATATTTTTCAAGATGGTTAAAACCACCAACCAGGGAGGTACGTAAACGTAGCATGATTTGGCCATATGTATTGGGGATATTCCCTGAAATTTAGGCCTCAAAAATAGGCCTTATATGGTAGGTACCTCCAATAAATCGGTACCTGAAATGGCCATTGATTAGTTACCCTCTGGTTATTGAACGTAGCTGTGGAGAATCACAATGTTTAATAGGTAAAGCACCATAAACCGTCTATAAGTGGCCATTTTCCATAGTTATATATGTTGAATAACCATAGGGTTATACGAGGGATAGGGATTGAATGGGATTTAGCCTTTAGTAATGTAACATAATAGCCACAGTGTTATGGGAAATCACCATGGTTATTAGGTAAAGCATCGAACTAAATGGCACATGTTCCATAGAAAAACGTTAATTTGCCAGAGGGTAATGGAAAAAAAATGATGTTTGTAGTAGTTAATAGGGTACTCAACAAAGTGGATGGGTAGTCTGATGGTAACTGGATGGATAGAACTGGGGAAATCTGACATATTTTGAAGAATATATTTCATAAATACCGTCAATAAGTTTTGAATCTCAAGACTCAAACCCTAGTTTGGTGTGTTTGGACTCAGTCAATGCGGACTAGTCTGTGTTGTTTCTATAGATAGCGACCCAACCTACTTAATACAAGTGGATAGAATCACAGTAAAATAACTGGACTATCGGACTGACTAACCCTACGTAGCCTGTCCGAGAGCTGGGGATAGAATCCATGGCCACTATGTGTGGTGAAGCACCAAGATGGGGACCGTAATGGCGAATCCGGGATTTGATGATCCTCCAGTTGTGTTGTGTTGATAGAACTATCAGATACCTATGGCATCATAGTTTTTTGGGTATTACCATCCATTTACCAGCTACTAGATGCTACTAGTTACTAGTATTTTGATGTTCACCAATGTACTAGGATACTGGTAAAAACATCAAAATAGTACATCTGGTTGGTGATTTGGAACATGAATTTTATTTGTCCATATATTGAGAATGTCATCATCCCAACTGACGAACTCCATCATTTTTCAGAGGGATAGGTTGAAACCACCAACCAGCAACGTACTGGGTTTTTGACACATCACCATGTGCCTTTCATGGTTTTCTCTAGGGATGACTGCATTCACCCAGAAGGCCTTTTGGAATGCAGTCCTGAACAACCCGTTTTGAAAAAAACGCCGGCAAAAAGGGAATTTTCCGACAAAGCCGATGATCAGAGTGTTGATTATATAATATATCATTGCATTTACACAAATATGTTTATTTATAACAAATAATATATATATATATATCTATCTATCTATCTATCCCGTTGTATTCCCAAAGACATCCCTATCATTATATGGTATTCGTAGATTATGGTTGATTCAATGCTCTATCTTGATCGAAGGTTTACCCTCTACTAAGCAAAAAAAACTATGGAAAATGGACGATGCGTAGATGATTTTAGCTATAGAAACCTCCAAATTTGTCTCGGGGATTTTCCAGCAAGGGGTTGACTCAGGAAATCCAACGAGAAAGCCTTGAAACGAGCAGAGAGCGAATCGGCAGCTGCCAAGTCTTAGAGGTGCGGCTTTCTGAAAAACAGATGGCAAGTTACGGCTGGTTTTAGGCACAGAAAAAATCATGAACATATCTTCCCTGGTGATATGCTCATGTCATGCAATGTTTGTGTGCGAAAACAATTTCTGCAGTATTCTGCAGTCATGGCCCGTAACGCTTCTACATGGGATGAAATAACTCCTGTAACTTTAGGTTATATATCATGAAACAATCCATTTTAATAACTGTTGAAGGCTATAATTGTGGACAATAACTAATTGATGAATCATAACTTATATAATCTTATATATATATATACAAATCATACAAAAATACAAATAGTTAAATATATATATATCATCATAATGCAGTTTCAGAGGACAGCCAGCATCAGACACTACCATCCCTGAATCCCAGCGAGACTCACCCAGCATCCGTGCGAGTAGCGTGGGAACGTCCTACCCAGCTGTATCCAATGTTGGCCCGTTGTACAACGCACGCCTTTTCCAGAATACCCTCTGGTAATCAAACGTGGCTAGCTGGAAAATCCACTATCAATGATGTTTTGATGGGAAAATCATGGAACTAAATGGTGGATTTTCCAGCAAGTTATGGAGCTGATGACACCGGAGGGTACCTAGGGGTGCAGTTGGTGGAACTAATGCGTAAGACCATGGAATTATAAGGTATTACCCATAGGATCCATGTATGGTATATATGCCAACATTTGGGGGATATTTATGGTAAATGTTACCATATATAGCAGCACCATGGATCCTATGGGTTATGTTTTTTTTTCACCACGGTAGTGCGTAGTGCAACTGCACCCAAAACACCGCCATAGTGATTCTAATCAACGTAGCAGTGGCCGAACCCAGCGAGAGTTTGCGGCTGAATATGCTATAATATGCTGAATTATACTACCATGTAGCAACTATAGCTACAGTAGTTCTAGAGGGATTTCGATTTGCAGGGGTAGAAAACCAAGTGGTTTGAGTCAATGAAATCCACATAAATCCACACTTTTGTGGATTGAAGGTTTTTTTCTTGAGAACCGTTTTGATCCTCGTTTTTTTTACGGGGTAAAACCAAAAACAGCTTGGTGTTTTTTCACCCGAAATTCACCGCAAGTTCCATGCTTTTTCTCGTAGTTTCCTCATGATTTTCCCCACCCATAGGATCCATGGTGCTGCTATATATGGTAACATTTACCATAAATATCCCCCAAATGTTAGCATATATACCATACATGGATCCTATGGGCCATGGTTTTTACCCAGAGATCGGAGATTCATCAGGTCGACCGATTCATCGGATCTGCGAAATGGGTGGATCCGAGCGCCTTGGAGCAATTTTCCTTCGCTGGTTGGTGGCTCATCCCACTTAATAAGTGGGAGATTATTCCAGTTATCAGTGGATTAACCCTACTTATCCTATTGATAACTGGGGTACCATACAGCACTTATTAACATCGATGGTTGCTGATCTCCCAGTTTCGACTGCGCCTCCAGAGGCTTGATTCGCCGAGGGAAAGCAGATCCTTTTTTTTGTGTTGAACAGGTCAGACCCAAAGACAAAAAAGAAGGTTCTTGTCTTAGAGGCTGGGCGTAATGTGGCTACAGTAAATTTGCTCCAAGAAGCGCTGTTGCCGCCAAGGTAAGCATGTCCGATACAAAGAATTATCCCGGCAAGAGACCCCAAACAGTGTTGGGGGGAGGTAAAGAGGTCATGTATTAAAATGTTGTTGATGATGATCTTAATGTTGATGATGATGTTGATGATGATGGTGGTGATGGTGGTGATGGTGGTGATGTTGATGTTGATGTTGATGATAATGATGATGATGATGATGGTGATATTGATGTTGTTGGTGATGATCTTAATGTTGATGATGATGTTGATGATGATGGTGGTGATGGTGGTGATGTTGATGTTGATGTTGATGATGATGATGATGATGGTGGTGGTGGTGGTGATGTTGATGTTGATGTTGTTGATGATGATGATGATGATGGTGGTGGTGATGTTGATGTTGATGTTGATGTTGATGATGATGATGATGATTGTGATGATGATGATTCTGATGATTCTGATGATGATGATGATTTTGATGATGATGATGCGGATGATGATGATGCGGATGATGATGATGATGATTGTGATGATGATGATGGTGATGGTGATGGTGATTATTTTTATGATGATGATGATGGTGACGATGATGATGGTGATGTTGTTGAAGATGAAGATGATGGTGATGATGATGATTTTGATGATGATGATGATGCTGATGATGATGATGGTCAAGGTGATGGTGATGGTGATGGTGATGGTGATGATGATGCGGCCAGCATTTTGTGCGAGCCTGCGCAGTCAAAATGCACTTGAACATGTCACAAGAGGCATTTTGTGCAGAAAATTACAGGGAAAATGCCGGACGCTTCCGATACCACCTCGATTGAACACCGGTCATTAACTGTTACCGTAAGAACTCCTCAGTGTGGCCACACAGTTTGGGGAATAAATGCATAGTTCAATGGAAATTAAGCCAATAATTAAACAAATTAATGGCTGCCGCATGTGCATGAATCTCTTCAGGTCTGCTTGATTATGGCGGAATGCCGAAAGCCTGCAAAACGATAAGGAAGAACAAAAAACGATAAGGTGAAAATGGTAATAGCAAATGTACTTTTTTACCACCTCATATAATGTTATATTATATCAGTATTGTTTATTGTGCCAACCTTTGTTAGATACGAGCTAGAACTTTAATCCTTTGCTATGGTAACCTATGTACACTCACAAACTAACAACTACATTTTTTGGGTATATATAAAAAACAAAAAACACCATGATTAGTTTAGGGGTTGTACTAGGTATCCCTATGGATCCAACTGTACCTTCTATCCGGAAGTGTTTCTTCTAAGGATGTGTTTGGGAGCCATATATATATGTTTGATATGTTTTGATTATTTTTGGGATGATCACAATCCCCACAAGGTAATGCCCCCAAAAAAACCACCCGGCGCTGGACCCCCAGGTTCTTTGAGTCATACCAATTTCAGCCATCTATGGGGTAACATGCCAGTGTTTTATGGAAACAAACGGGGAGTCTAGGTATACTTATTTTGGGGGAATGGTCATCAATCCATCGTCATAATTGTCACTATGGGATGGATGACTGTACCACATTAATACTGTACCATGTAACTTGATCATGACACATATAGAGACTACATGGAACCCTGCTACTAGGTCCTTACAATTGTGTCTGAACCCCCGACCCCAACATATCAGCCTCAGGTCTTTTGATGCCAACACTTCATGCGCCGTTGTGAGCCTTGCGTTGGTGAAGCAAATGCCGATAAAACCACTGTGGTTCCTTCGCAGTCGGGCAGTGCACCGAAGTGGGACTCTGAGGAAGTTCAACTTGGGTCCAAGTTGTTTCATGTTGTTTGTTGGAAAGCAGGATGTGCAAATGTTGTTTGAGTTGTTTTTTTTGCATTTGGTAATTGGTAATTTATTTAATTCTATCAATTCAAGACGGTTGAGCATGATTCGGCACTGAGCAAGCAAGAACTTGTGTATTTGTGAATAAATTGACGTCCTTGTTGCGATATGTTCTTTTCTCCTTCCTTCGTGAGACATGTGTGGCGGATAGCAGTTCTTGATGCCAGCAAGAAATCTGATTCAGGAGGGAACCATCGCGTTCCGTCATTAAACAATGGCATTCACTACGATAGATGGAAGAAATCCTGCACCAGTCGATAGGTGATTTATCTCATTGTTGATAGGGTTTCAAGTTTCAACCATCCAAAGTGGTGCAGGATTTTTTGCATCCACAGTATGTTTGCATTCAATCAATGTGACAAGTCTAAGTGGTGTTGAGCCATACCTTGACCCTCAAATTCCAACATTTAGTGTGAAAACCGCAATAAAAAATGGGGGTTGAACACCAATGTTTGGGGTCAATGAGGGTCTACATGAGCCCCCAAACCATCAAAAATATGCCTCCTTTTTTATAACCATGGACGGTTTCACTCCGAAACAGACCTGTCTGTTTTATTTAGTACATCTGCCAAAACTGGACCAAGGTGCGAGTATCAGTCATGCTTGTTGGTTTAGAAACCCCAGTAGACGGGAGGCTCACCCTCGCATCTCAACTATTACAATGTTTAGCCATTGGCCCGCAATAAAAACTCCAAAAACTGAGAAACAATGCGGGAATTTTTGGGGATAAGCCCAATGGCCATTCCAGGAACCCAAATTGGAGGCACCTACCATATATAAGGTCCATGTAAGGGCTATGTAAGGGGATATGCCCCAAAATATGGAATTATATGTTACAGTACCTCCATTTTAGGATCCTGGAATTCCCATTGATAAGCACCATTTCCCGGAGGTTACTGAGGGTCTACATGTAGCATGTCAGTGCCAGGCTTGATCATCAGCCATTGGTGGTTTTCGGCTCAGAAGCTTTCAGGCTTCAGACAACGCAGATGGGCGCCATGACCAAATGGCGATACACCCAAATGGTTCGTTTATAATGGAAAATCCTATTAAAATTGATGATCTGGGGGTACCTTCATTTTAGGAAACCCCCAAGTAGAGATTGAACGGAATTTATGGCAGATCTAAGATATATAAGAAGACATGTAAGCAACCATAATTGTTCGGTTCAACAGCCAGCGTTTTTCTGAACATGACTGTTGATTTGTTGGTCATGATCAATCTGGGTAAATTATAACGACCTCACTGTTCTCTCTCACTGGAAATCATGGTTAGTAGGGGAAATCATCCCCAAATGGCCCAACATTTCAGGTTAGTGAAATATTTTTACCCAGATCAATAAGTATTTAACCAACAAATTATGGGGATACAAGTAACAATGATAACATCATGAAAATTCACAACCAATATGATATGGTCCAAGGGGGGTGTGGCCCCTCACAAAAACAAGGACAACCGACGTAGAAAAAATAAATAAATAGAAAGGAGGGGCCTTTGGTCACTTGGAGTTAGAGTATAATATGTATACATTTAGATGATGGATTCCGCCAATATTTAGTGCTTCATTGCAAGACTTTTGGAGATATCCAACATGGCTTTGCTAGTAGACACTCCAGCCTTTTGTCCAACTTGCCAATGTGGTGCGATGCCCCTTGGCTCAAGTTTTGGAGCGAGCGGTCAAAAATAAATCAATCAAAGAGACTGATTCAACTGAAATAATTTGAAGGACATACCCTCTGGTTATTTAACGTAGCCATGGAAAATCACCATGTTTAATAGGTAAACCATCTATAAATGGGCTGTTTTCCATGGCTATGTTAGTCATAGCCAGAGGGTATATCAAAAAGATATTAAGAAGTTAGATCAGAACATTTGGATTGCGCTTCCTCCTAGTTGTTTTATCCTCGTTGCCATCCACGGGGTTTACCTTGTGCTCATAAACCCTAAACCCCAGACTCTTACGCAAGAAAACCCCAAACTTTGAGTCCTTGCGGCACTTGTGCGCCACGAAGTGGCCCCCTATAATTTCATGAACTGAAGTATCTTTTGCCGGCAGGGCGTGCCAAAATATCAGGACCAGGGCGCGCTAGGTTGAAGCACCAGGGCGCGCCAATTTGAGGGACCAGGGCGTGGACGACCAAGAAGAAAGAGAAATCTTGGCGTATTCGAGTTTCATTGAAGCGCCGGATTTGGCTTGGGCGCCAGTTCGTGTCGGACCCTAAAACCTTGAACCCTAAACCCAAGATGTGCCCTAAAAGGGTGTGTGGGAAGCGGTTTGTTTGCGCCTACTTTTACCCATTCTTATAGGTACTTGGAGGGTCTAGGTATTTCAGGTTGGTGAATTAATATCACCCACCCAGATGTTTTGGCAGGTTATATTCCAAAATATCTTTCATCCTTGGCTCTGAATCTACACCTGAGGCACTGAAGGGTGCACGATGGGCGGTAAGGGTCGACGTGGCTTGTGCTGCATCAGCAATGTCGGGCAGGTGAACTTTGAGATTCGAAGAGAAGGAGTATTAGTTTCTCAAAATATCTTTCCATATCTTTCCCATATATGCTCCATGTCTGGAATATTTACCAACGTTTGCGCTAAAAACGACCCAGTTTTGTAGGTAAATATTCCAGCACCATGCTTCGCATCTGGGTTTATGTAAATGAGGAATAATGAGGCTTAATCTAAAACTGCATAAACATTTGATAGGCAAATTGATGCCTTGAAAACATTGGATTTTTCTGGTATTTGTTTTGGACCAAGATGTTGTCCCCGAGTGTCTCCATTGATTTGGCGACCCTGAGTTGAAGATGTCAAATCTTTGCAACGTCGCGAACAATTCAATGGGGCGGCTGGAAATCCACTGCTTAGTACTATAGATTACTCTAGTATATATCCCAGATGCTCCATGTATGGAATATGTACTTACAAAACTGGGCCATTTTTAGGGTAAATATTCCATACATGGAGCATATGGGTACTATAGTATAGATTTAAATATATATATATATATATATTACCCTCTGGTAATTTAACGTAGCTATTGAAAATGGCCATTTATAGTGGATTTTCCCATTAAAAATGGTGATTTTCCATAGCTATGTTAAATTACCAGAGAGTATATTATGGGTGTTTCCTAGAATAGGGGTACCACCAAAATCATCCATTTATAGATGGGGATTTTCCCTGAAATAAACCAACCATCTGGACAAACCCCCATTTCAGGGAACCTCTAAATGTGTTCCCTTTCTGAAGATGGATTACAGCCGCACTTCCTGTAGCTCTTCGAGCCTTCCAAAAAGGATTTCGCCCTTTGAAAGTTAAAGTTGTAGCAGGCGATCAGCAAAGCCACCAAGGGTACAATATCATTTACTGGTTGGTGGTTTGGAACATGTTTGTCCATATATTGGGAATGTCATCATCCCAACTGACTTTCACTCCATCATTTTTCAGAGGGGTAGGGCGAAAAACCGCCAACCAGATTATTATTATATAACAACCATTAACCATATAATAACCATCATCATTAACCATTATTAACAGTATATTGCCAACCAATGGTGGGCTCAACCACCAACCAGTTTACTTTTACTCACTAGTCACTAGCCAGTATGGGCCCAGTGGGACGAGTTTACAGCAACTGCGATGCACGCCGTAGCCAGTCCAAGTTTTTGGGCACGTTGATAACCAGTAGCAAGTAGCACTGGTAGACGGCAGCCCCCATTTTGAGATATCTACTTGGTGGCGAACTACCCACGAATCGTAAGTGGGTTAGTTCACCCCAGTGATTTACATGGGATAAGTAGGGTTAATCCACTTATAACTGGGGTTATAACCCACTTACTAAGTGGGATGAGCCACCAAGTAGATGCTATGACTATGACTGACCTATTGTCCAAAAGGAAAAACAACTGGCAAATCATTGGTCATTGGATGTCATTGGTGTGGTCTGTTTGCCGTTTCTTATCCCATCGGTTAACCAAGAAGTTTGCTTCTTGGGATTCGACACATTGCGAAGAAAGTCAGCTTCTACCTCACAGAGACAGGTGATATCATTAAGTATCATTATGAAGGATAATGGGGTCTCCATCAATGGAAATAACCATAAACCCATATGCTCCATGTATGGTATATTTACCTATTTTACCTACATTTGGGTCATTTATGGGGTAGATGTTGGTAAATATTCCATACATGGAGCATATGGGAAATGGATGGTTTATTTCATGGACTACCCATCTCTAAATGGATGAGAACTTCCCCCATGACGAACGAAAGCTCCATTTCTGTTGGAGACTGCGGGATCTCACCGCGGCAAGTGTTGGAAAACTTCTAGTAATGACTATAGTACCCCAACAAAAGAGGAAACAAACAGTGGCCTACGAAGAACATATAGATTATAATCACTATACATCACTATTCAATCATTTACTATAGATTATAATCAATTTACTATAGATTATAATCACCATACTATTTAGTAACCCCCAAAATGGTGGCATGTTTGGTGATTGGCAACGCATGATTTCCATTAATCGCATGACTTCAGCTCGGGGATGTGTGATGACTTCGGGTCCCCAGCATATCCCTGACAATCCAATGGGTTTCTCATGGAAATGTTTCACGTTTTTGATCTGGAACTCCCCCACGTTATGTCCGCGAACGCTAAATACATCCCCTTTGCTTGGATGGGCAGAAACTAATCCTGTGGTTTGCTATTTTTTTTGAAAAGGAATCATAACCAGCATCTTTTTTTGGACTATCATAACCTGCATCTTTTTTTGGTTCACCCACGTATTTTTGTTGATCAAAGATTCACCATGATTCACTGGGGCAGTTTTTTTCCACATGTTTCCCATATATACCATAGATCCATTTCAGATACTATAGATACTATATATCCTATAGATATATACCATATATAGATCCTATATACCATATAGATATAGCTATAGATATTCAACATCCTTTCAAGTCACCCGTGGTCCCTTTCCCCGGTCCAACCAACTTGTGCGTACCGGTCAAGGTAAGGGGTCCGGCAAGGCGATGGTCGGAAAGTTGGGAACCAATCCTCGATGTTTTTTCGGGGAACAAGCCCGGATAAAAGAAAAAAACATGGTTTAATCGCAGAGGATCCATGTATGGAATATTTACCTACATTGGCCCCTAAAGTAATTTAAAATAATCCCAATGTAGGAAAATTTTCTATACATGGACCCTCTGGGATTAATTACGATTGGGTACAGTACTCCTCCAATAGTCCTAATCTATAATAATCTAATACCCAAACATGGTACCTTCCCAATTAAACAGCCGGTTGGGGGTTATTAATTCAGGGTTGACATTACGGAAAGATTAATCACAACCAGCAAAAGATGACAATGCTTTAAGTGGACTACCAGAGAGTGAATATGTGGGCAACTAACAGTTCGCAAAAAAGCTCCACCATTTCTTAGTTCGGGAAACCAAGTATACATGGCGCATTTTCCAGTTCACAAAGTGTCAAATTGCCAGAGGCTATCCAATCAGATAGAATTCATCACCCACTGCCATCACGGCCTTTCTGCGCGCTACATGACACTCTGATGAATATATCAAACTTATGTTCCCAATTGGGGAGGTGAAACTCCCCCTTATCAAGACACACTAGTTTATCAATGTTGTTTATATCATTCAAATCGGTTGAGCCACAGTTCTTTCTGTATCAAGTGGATTTATCCGACAAATTGGGGTCGCCGCAAGATTCAATAGTATTTGATTCATGATGATATTTCCATCGACATGGCCAGTTTAGGGTATACACATTTCCTGGACAAAAACCACTTGGATATGGTTTACAAGAACGATAAAATATAAACTGGTGTATACCACATTTACCATATTACCTCAAGTAGATTGATGTAATATACCAGAAATACCACGATTAATGACCTTATTACCCATAGGATCCATGTATGCTATATATGGTAACATTTACCATAAATATTCCCCAAATGTTAGCATATATACCAGCACCATGGATCCTATGGGTTATACCACGCTTAACTTGCGATTTATGATTTATGTTATAGATTTTACCACATCGCACGGTTGGCCATAGATTTTTGGTCCCGTTGGTCCCCTCCAGTGGTTCGATTAGCTGCTAAGCTATCTTTGGCGACATCTGAGCCATTAATATTGTACCATAGTTGATAGGTTATTCCGGGGATTATATTATCTGGTTATTCTGATTATTGTAAACCATAATAGGCTGGTTGGTGGTTTGGAACATGGCTTTTATTTTCCCATAGATCGGGAATAATCATCCCAACTGACGAACTCATAATTTTCAGAGGGAACCACCAACCAGTAGGGATAACTACTAACCAACCAGTATATGGGATAGGAAAACGGGCTATTTTTCATGGCTCATCTTGATCTGTTTCAAACGGGAAGGGACCCCACGTTTGAGGCTTCCAGGGGATTCCATGCCTAGCTTCGGGACCCAAACAACTGACATGGGGATAATCCCGGAAATCTTTTAATATGTTTATATGTGAAAGTGAAATATAATGAAATATACGTGTATATATATATATATATAAGTATATGTATATGTGATAAACAAAGTTTCTATAAGTATTGTTTTTAAAATGCCACATGAAAATAATCCGTTACTTTCTTATATTCTGGCTGGCATACTTAATAGAAACACAACTTGAACAAGTCCAATAGCTTTTGGGTAGTTCAGACGCGGTCATGGCCATTCATGCCATTTTGTAGGGCAATCTGTTTTTCTGGAAAATGGTGGTCTTGGTTAATATGCCAGCTAATTGGAATTCAAGCATCTACAAGATCATCTGTAACCACAGTGCTTGCAACTGCAGCTCATTCATTTGGATTCATTTGGTGGTTTTGTGGTTAATGGATGTCTTACCAGATGAGGCCCCTCAATTATAAATCGGTTTGTAAACCGCATTCTGGTTGTTTCAAGTAAAATCATAACCCAACAGTTACCCTCTAGTAAATTAGCATAGACCCTGTAAATCACCAATTTTTAGTGGAAACTAATCTTCCAACCCCTATCTGGCAGTGTCTATGTTTATTTACTGGAGGGTAACCAATTTATAAGTCAACTTAGCAACCAGGGCGGCCTCACCTTGGTCACGTTTTTTTGTTTGATTCCTGTTGGTCGATCCTTGCGATTCTTGTTGATACTGGTAAACATACAAAAAACGATGGAGAAAACCCTCATTGTTCATGGGTAAATCGGGTAAATCAACTATTTCTATGGCCATGTTCCATAGTTATGTTAAATTACCAGAGGGTATCAACGTTGATCAACTTGTTTGTCTACTTGGCCAGGGCAAAGGTAAGAGCCGGGTGTCTCACTCAGAAGCCGAGCAGATGAGCCGAGCCGGGTCTGGAGAAAGAGTTCACCCCCTCTCCCATAGGATCCATGGTGCTGGTATATATGCTAACATAAAGGGGGTATATTGATGGGATCCATGTTACCGTATCTAGCAGCACCATGGATCCTATGGGTCTGGTAAACCAACAGTTTGCGAACTGGAAAATCACTATTTTCATAGGTAAATCAACTCTTTTTTTGGACCATTTTCTAGAAAGCAATGTTAGTTTACCAGAGTTTAACCATCAACAAATGGGGGTTTCCATAAATTGGGGGTACCCAATAGCTGGATGGTTTATAATGGAAAATCGGAAAATAAAATGAATGATTTGGGGGTACCCCTATTTCAGGATATTAACGGGGGATACCGTCTGGTGCCATCAAACATGTTAATAACATGATGTTTGCTGACAAATCCACTGTTGATGTTCCCAGCTATAAACGTCCGTTGAGCTCGGGCATTTCCAAATGACATGTTTAATCATCAGAGAGTATCATGGTTGATGTTGATAAAACATGATAAAAATCAGTATCATGATTTTTCCTTCTCCAGCCCAAGAAAACCACGAAGAAACCATGTTTTTCTTTCTTGGGGATGAAATCACATATCTGTGACAGAACAGAGGTGTGAACAAAAATGTATGGATGATGGGATTATTTCTGGGTCTTTAGAAGCCAGAAATGATCCATATCTGTTGAAAAAAACATGATCAGTGTCAGATGATATCCTACTGTTCTTTGCTTTGACGGACGATTTTGCCACTGTTTTTGAGTCGCTAAATGTGTGTTCTTTGTTTCCATCAAAGAACCATCCAGGAAAGATGCAGAAAAAGATGAGTTTTTGTTGATCTGTAGCATTATGATCCATTATGTAGCACAATTTTACTAACGTGCTGAACTGATTGGCATTTTTGTTGGAGGGATGCAATCATTGTGTATAGCATGTACAGCGCGGGCTGGAACTTCCGAGGCCAAAGCGGCATCTAAAGGCGCCCGAAGGCGCGTTGAGTAGCTATACTACTGTGGATGGGCCAGCGAAATCCGATAAACCACCAAACGGATGGTTGAAACATGTTGAAACCCTATAAATAATGGGATTTTGCCCACCGTTTTCAACTGGTGCAGGATTTAGCAACCATCCACAGTAGTATGTTTACTTGGTGGCTCATCCCACTGAGTTTTTGTATGTTTTTGTGGGATATAAGTTCAGCCCAGTTTTTTTGAGTGGATTAACCCTACTTAAGCTACGTCATTTAAGTGGGATGAGCCACCAAGTACCTATGTTTATAGTTGTTTTCAGGTGTTCAGAGGATCTAAGTAGATTCCATGTTGGGTTTATGGTGATGAGACAACTATAGTTCGGGGCAACATCCACAAGTATAAAATCGAAGTTGGGCACACTACCGAGAGTTGGGTAGATCCCTGAGAGTGGCCGAACTTTTGAGGTCAACGCACTATCATCATTTTCCCAGATGGTTTGTTTAAACCATGTGGAGGCTTCTTAAAATGGAGGGATTCCAAAGTTCCAAAGTCACGTCATGCGTAGGAAAATATTCAGTCATGGTCATACATGGCTGAGAACTGGGGGTACCTCTTGGTCCATTTTACATGCTTTTCTGGTTGGTGGTTTCAAACATGGCTGGATTATTGTCCATTTCATATATGGATATATATATATGGGATGTCATCCTTCCCATTGACGAACTCCATCATTTTTCAAGATGGTTAAGTCACCACCAACCAGTTTTTTTTTCTGCAGGGTTGACCCTCCATTTTTTGGGCTTGATCATGTTGACCCTACCGAGTTGCAGGCTTCTTTCTTTATTTGTTGGGAGAGTTCACCCCCTCTGGTAAACTAACAGTTTGCGAACTGGAAAATTACTATTTTCATAGGTAAATCAACTCTTTTTTGGGACCATTTTCTAGAAAGCCATGTTAGTTTACCAGAGTTTAACCATCAACAAATGGTGGTTTCCATAGTCATGGGGGATCCCCAAGTTCGCGAAAGGATGGTTTATTTCATGGAAAATCCTATTGATATGGATGATTTGGAGGTACCACCATTTTATGAAACCTCCATATATATATACATATATATATACCACTTATAACTGGAACTGCACTTCCAACTTAGGTGTTTCGTGCCCTTCCAGATCAGTTCCAAGTAGCTTTTTATACTGCTCAGATATGTGGAGATCAGTAGGAATCCCGGCCAGCAATATCAAACCTGGTTGGTGACTGGAACATGGCTGGATTATGACTTTCCAGAAACAGTTGGGAATGGAATGTCATCATCCCAACTGACTTTCACTCCATCATTTTTCAGAGGGGTAGGCGAAAAACCACCAACCAGAAACTTTCCACTCTTGGTGAACCTTTGGTAACATGGCAATGAAAACCATAGAAAATTGACTTGGGAACGCGGGATGCCTTCCGGTAAACTAACTGATATTGAAAATCCACGCTGAATGTAGATAATTTTAATTTCCAAATCTATAGATTTGTGATGTTCCGTCACCAGGTTGAATTACTGGAGGCTATGGTCCAATGGTTGTGTTGACTGCGTAGCTGCCGAGATTGGAGCGAGTGGTGCTTTCCGGTCTTGGGATCGGTCTTCCTCCTCAACATTACCCTCCTCAAACTTCATCCTCTTCCTCCTCAACATCCACATCATAATCTTCCTCATCATCCTCATCATCATCATCATCAGCAGCAGCATAATCATCATCATCATCATCAACATTAACACCGTCACCAACATTATAATACATTTTTTTACTCCCCCCACACTGTTTGGGGTCTCTTGCCAGTTTTTTCCACAAAAACTTGTACATGTTCCTAAGATTTCCATATGTGTCGCTAAGATGTTCATAGATGGCCTTCAATGCCCCTACATGTCCCTAAGGTTTCCATACATGTCGCTTCGTTGTTCATACATTTCACTAAGATTTCCATACATTTCACTACAGGATGGAGACCCAGTTTGTTAGCTAAGTAGGGCAATGTAACATAATGTAATCATAAAAACAAGTTCGTCTATGATACCTATAAATTTGTTTAAATATATTTAGATTTTTCGGTATCATAAACAATAGATGCTATAGTTACACAATAGTTACAATATTCTGAATAAAAGATACTTATAAAACAATAGTGGGTTATAAATCAACAAAAATCACGTTTGGGGGACCGATCGATTCCGGCGTTTGTTTGTTTCTTCGCTACTCGCCGCTAGGCGGCCAGTCGCGCGAGTTGCAAGGTGGTTTTTTTGGCGGTTAAACCGCGGCCGTGAGTGAAAATCCACGATATCTTTGTGGCGGAAATAACTCGGGTTTGTGGTAGATATAACGAACTAGATAACGAACTAGTATTCATGTGGTTTTTAAGCCAACTTATAATCTATAATCGCATTGTTATACAAAGTGGGCCCCCTAGATAGTTAAACAGTTGGTTTATACCTCCAATAACTAGGGTTTATGGGGAATATGACTAGATTTAACGGATGTTAAATCAATGGGAATTCCAGGATCCCAAAATGGAGGTACGTTAGTCTCATATAATTAATGCCATATAAATTGGGGCTATCCCATGAAATTGAGCCGTACAAAAATAGGCCTTCTATATGGTAGGGACCTCCAATAGATCGGCTCCTGGAATGGCCATTGATATAACATCCCCAACCTTGAAACCTTGGGTGATAATGGGTGCTAATATTGCTTGATAATACTTACAGTAGTAGATAATAGTTGTTTATATATGGAACATGGTTGATAAGGATAATCGTGGATGGTAATGATTGCAATTGTCGATACTAATGATAACTAATTACACAGAACTTATGCTAACATTGGTTACTTACAGTAGATAATAGTGGTTTATAATTGTTGATTTTTAAAGTAATGATAATGGTTTGTAATGATTAATACTAGCTAAAACATCCCGCCGGATCGAAAACCGTGCTCATGAAAATAGAGTTTTGCAACAAAATGTGTGTTTTGCCACAGCGAGGCAACCATTTGTGTCACTTGAAAAGTGGCAAATTTGGACGTCCAAATTTGGGTGTTTTTTTTGGGAAATTGTGTTTTCGCTACAGTAAAACGTGATTTTCTTGGCTATTTCCATCGGACCAATTCAGGCATCTTTTTCACTCGATCTTTCGCAACATCTCTGCAGTCTTCTCAAGCAGCTTCTTGTACTTGTTGATGAATCTCCATTGCCACATTTTGGCATATAACATGACATCTTTGTGCCTGGCACCCAAAGAGTTGGGGATG
>Ga0126342_10002441_pt1 | contig 28991 bp, 25 predicted proteins | sample Cyp1metagenome_FD_92528 | JGI IMG/M metagenome (GOLD analysis project Ga0126342, IMG submission 92528) | Coral microbial communities from Lord Howe Island, Old Settlement Bay, Australia - Cyphastrea 1 metagenome | ecosystem: Host-associated > Invertebrates > Cnidaria > Coral ... | reverse complement strand
GAGTTTTCCTTAGAACCTGAAAATTTGCAACCTCAAAATCGATGTTTCGTGCGAGGCTTCCGTCAATTTTCAGCACATCGCACAAAATGCCACGCCTGCCACGGAATTTGCACCTTGTCGCCAATTGACGCAGCCCTGCCAATGCGATTTACAAAAAACACGCAACACGACACGTCTAAAGTGCTGCGCCTGCCACGAAAAATGACGATGGACACGTCCAAAGTACTGCGCCTGCCACGAAAACTGCAACACATCTTGCGAAAACGTCGCAAAAGTATTGCGCCTGCCACACAAAACGACTTTCGACATGTTACAATACACCTCTGAATGTCACGACGTGCCACGCCTGCCACACGAAACGAAGCAACCCGACGTCTGAAACCTCCAAAAATGATCCCTCCTGCAGAACTTCCCATAGGCACGGCCATACGGGATCGCGCGGACGGTTGCGGACGGTTGCGACCGTGAACGCAACGTCGAGCGAACACACCCTCAACCCCCAGACCCCCAGAGTGAAACGGGAACCCTTGCTACGCATTCGGGAAAAACTGGTATAGTATTATATATATATATATTTAATATATATATATATATAGTATGCATGATGCACATATCGACATACGATTGAGGAAAAACATAAAATCAAAAATGACAAGGACCAGCTGATCAGCTGGTTGCATTCGCAGGAAATTTGTTAAAGCCGCGCTCTTATGCGCTCTTCAAATTAACATGGCCGTGGCTCATTTCATCTTAGCTCACATTGTCAGCTTGCTTCGGGGCATTGGGATCTCCTGAGCCCCTGCAACACTTCATTGAAATTCGTTGGCGTCATGGCATTCTCGTTCAGTCTTTCTCAGGATTTGTCCAACACTCTTCATTGATCATGGGCATGGTGCAAGAAAACTATATATGCCATATATATATATACAGATTCTTGGTTTATTTTTTTGAATAGAAAATGTGGTACTCCCAAGAAAGCATACGCTTACTCAGCATTTTCCCTACGATTTGATAACTTTCCGTGTAAACCCTTCACAAAGCCATGGATCCACCCCTGATCCACCCTTCCATCAACGGCATGGGCCGAGTGACAACCAGTGCCGTGGCTGGTGCGCTGCCAGATGTCCCCACAACTTGCAGACTGCATGGCTACATTCGGAGGGTGGCGGATCCCAGGCACGCATGAAGGTGTCAGCTTGCACTCGTTCCTGGGCGTTGGCTGCGCTGCGCGGTTGAGGGCGGTGAGCGCGATGTACGCCCCTTTTATGCTAATTTCAATGTGGGAAAATTAGCTGTCAAAGCAAATTGGCTGATGGGGTTGAGTTTATTTGGGTGTTTGGGTTGAGTCTTGTCCGGTAGGGAAAATCGTCAGCAGTTGCCTTCATCACACTTGCAGGAGGTTTCCTCGATGCCGGAACTGCATTCTGGACCCTCCTGCCAACCCGGCAATGGAAAAGCCACCAGTAAGCCTCTACTTTGATTGATTTTGACTGTGCAGATTTGAACTATCATGTGTGATTCCTGTAGGGCAAATCATGTTGTCAATATCCTTTGATGCTAAAGTGGCCAAGCCAAGAACGATCGCTGTAAGAGTTCCTGCACTGGTCCTCGCATGTCCCTTTACTTGCTGAGCCACCTTTGACGCCAAACATAGCCAAATATGAGAGTATGTGAACAGAAATCATACTGTATCTGCAGTTATGGCCCTTTACCGGCTACCGGTCATAAGATGTTATAAGTACTTCCAACCCCATTTATAGAATGTATAATCCCATTTATAGCCAGTTATAGCTAATCAATTGCATAACTGTGAAACAACATGGAACCACCATGAAGGAAGATCGTGTGCACCTTTACTGCACCGCAAATTCATGGTGCATGCCTAAACCCCGCAAGGCGTCAACGCGCTCTTCCGCGCCAGCAACATCGATGACACACAAGCGCAAACCCTGTTGTAATCTGGCGCGAGCCAAAGGCAGCAGGTGGTCGCTGTTGCCAATGAGAAGCATGTAGTTGTTGTAGCAATCCTTCCTCAGTTCAAAATCCATTGGATTGAGGGAAAACTGAAACCGGCAACAAATGCGATTCATGGCTTTGCCCAACAATGGTGTTGATTCCCAAAATGTCTTATTAAACATATGAGAACACACAAAATAAATATGATGAGACTGAGAATGACAATCATTGAGAAAGCATCAAAACATGAAATAAAAAGGGGTAGTTCATGTTCAAACAAACCCAAACGAGCAGTTTTTTGAATCACCTTCCCTCTTTCCATGGTGGTTGGCAGGGTGATAACCAGGATGGCTTAACCAGTCCAAGCCTCAATGCTGCGTGTGTCATGACCTCTTCATTGAAGACATTGGCAGTGCCCGAACGGTGTTTCAGTTGAAAGGCTCCAGATGAATCACCCTTGGTCGACATGGTCCCGGCAAAAAGGAGAGAGGATTTACCCATTGGAGGGTAAAAAGGGCAACACATATGAAATGATTCGCATTTTTTTTTTTGGTTATGTCAGGCCTTCTGGTAATCAAACGTTGCCTGTGAAATCCTGGAACTAAGTGTGGAGGTTTCCAGCCAACCATGTTTGATTACCAAATGGTACAGGACGTTACGGACGTTTGACCCAAAACCAAGATTCTTGGCCCCAATTCAAAGTCAAACCCAATGGCTTGCAGTATATATTCAATTTTTTCCGTGTACGGTATAGTTTCCATCAACCCTCAAGTCAAAGCATGTCAATGATCTCAATCTCGCCAACGCCAAATATCTGTAGCCAGGTTAGCCTGGTATAGTCTCAGCTGGCGCTGGACAATCCCCGATGCGTATCCATTCAAAGATAGTCTTCGTCAGTTTTACCACGAACGATCGAGGTTTTTGGTCGCGTGAACTGAGACGACGGAATCTCTAAAGGAAGAAACCAAAGCTGAAACCTGCGCCCCTGAAATCGGTTTTGTCCCCCTACGCCCAAGCTCACCATCATCAATCAATCATCTGGCTGACTTTGACACTACCTGGACCAAAAATAGATCTTTAGCCACTTAGATTTAGTTGGCACACACACACACGCACATATATATATATAATTATATATATATATTACAGTACACAACTATTTACAGCAAAAGGTTAAGTAAGGTATATCCATCCAGGGCTGACCAAGATTTCATCAACTATTTCACCAACCGACATCTGAAAGGATCGCCATTTTGGAGATTCCAAAAGAAAGGCTATGGGGCTAAAGCCCGGCAGACTGGTGGTCGCACCTCATAATAAAAGTGCTTCATCCAAAATCTTTTGGAACAACCACTGTCACATTTTTTTCGGGTCTGGATTCCATGTTACTTTTCAGGGGGCTAGGACATCACTATCATATCACTGATCTGTGTGGGGTCGGCCAGTAAGGTTGCTGGAATTTGGTGATGTTGAGCGAACCGAACCCACAATCAACAAATACCATGATGGCTAAGCCATCAAAACATGGTCACGACCCAATTGTGAAAGGTCAGCCTATGAATTGTCAGAATTATACGCCCTGAAGTGCTCAGAAGTGTAAGATACCGGCTAGATTACCTGGAATGATTTATAATCTTCCCTAAACATCAAACAAACTTCAGCAAAATGCTGCTGCTAAGGCTGTTAAGGCTGTTAAGGTGCATACTTACAAACCGATGTATAAAGCAAACCTCAAAAAATAGAGAAAAACCATGAAAAAACACAATCCTTCTGAAATTCTGGTAAATGACAGCTTTTCCAAATCTTTTGGGTATGGGACCCGTTACCAGCCGAGAAGCAGGGACTCTCCTCTCCTCCGTGGGCTTGGAGCCCCGGGAACTGTGGGAACTGTGGGAACTTTGGGACCTTCGCACAGGCGCGTCGCACGCGTCATGGGCGTCAGGGTCGGCAGGGTCCAGCACACAAACCATCAGGTTCTGGACGTCCACCTGGTGTTTGTTCAATCACATGTGTATGCACTTGATTTTATGTGTATATATGAATATAATTATATAATATATGTATTTAAATTTATGTATGTATATGTATCTGTGTGCGTGTCTCCAGATGCCAATATTAGTATGTATGTATCTATATGTATAGCTGTTTTATTGATTTAGTGAGGTACTATGTGTAGCTGGTTGTTGGTGTAACATATGATGTAACATACAAAATATCACTTGAAGTCAAATTATATACATGTTCGTCTTGTGTATCTGCTTGGAGATCCTCATCACATGTTTCAAGGATGGGTGATAGTATGAAGCTACGGAATCATTTGCACATGTAAATGTATATAATAATATAATATAAAATTGTGTGAACAAACCAGTTTCAACCTAATCGTTCCAAATATCGCATGAAAAATGCCCGAACGCAAACTTCTCAACGACTCAACAGCCGATTTTTAGGATTGTTTGCTATCTGATTGCATTTTTGTTAAGCTGCCATGCCTCTTGTGGATAGTAGAATTGGGTTACACAAAAATACAAAAACCGTATCGGGTCCATCATTATTTAAGGACAATAGCGGCGGTGATGATGATGATGATGACGACGATGACGATGACGACGATGACGATGACGATGACGATGACGATGACGATGACGATGATGATGATGATGATGATGATGATGATGATGATGATGATGTGAAGGAGGAGGAGGAGAAGGAGGAGGGGGTAATGAGGATGAGGATGATTGGACGACTGTATATAATGTTTCATGATAATTACACATTATGATTACATATTATTTGTATAGATTTATTTGAATAAGATAATTATGATGATAATTGTAAGAAGTTTTGCAAGTCTATATGGTAAGAGAAGAGGACAATATAATATGGTTCAAACATGATCATGATACTTGCCGGTTCTTTTTAAACAAAAACTAGTGCATGAATACGTTCTTTGGTGTGATCCCTGCCGTTGCAAATATCCTGCTATATTCTGACATTCTATCTGATATTTCGTGCATTTTATCTGGCATTCTATCTGCATGACATATATTCCGACAGGTTTTTCTGGCGGGTTCGCATGGCAAGCTGGCGAGGAAAAAGGAGCGATCAGGGTGTTAGAATCTAAAGACCATGACCTGGCAGATGGGGAAAAATATGCATGTGATGATTCAGTTGTATTGTATATATATAATATTATATTGTATTTGAATGTATTAGATTATATTGTATGATATTTTATTTCATATTGTATTAATTTGTATTCTATTGTTATATTTGAATTATATGTGTATTAAAGCGTGATGTTTGAGTTTGACGATGAATGATGACTGCATATAATGGTCACATATGTTGATCACATGTTATGATTACGTATGATGACACCATGTGACAATTTTCTATGGAGAATGCTGTGCATGTGATACTGTAAAAAAATGTACAGTTCTTGTGATTGTTTGACTATTCCAAATTATGATTGTACCATTTGCACCTTATTATTGCACAACTATTTATCATCAAGGATGGTCATGTGACCAATTAGACCTGCCCATTGATTGCAACAATGTTCCTTGTGAAACCCATCAAGTTTACACCAAGCATATCCAAACCTTGTTTGAGTATCGGTTGCTTATGTAGCTTCAAATTCTTAACAAGATTGCTCAATCTCATCCGGGACTCGCGCCTCTCAAATGAACCTACAAAACACTCACTTTGTTTTTAGGTCCCGTTTCCAGCGTGTATCCTGATCATACATGATCATACGGTATGTGAAGTAGCTAGCATGTCCCACATCACGTGGCAAGACATGAGTGACATGAGTAAACAAATGTTTTTTCATATGTTTCATGTTCTGTTTATATTGGCCCCATTTGGCCCCCATCACGGTCCTCAAACTGTTTGTGTTGTTTCGGATTCCGAACCCCCAGAAGTACCGATGTTCTCACCAGCCGAGGCGCGTGCAGATCTACTCCCTCACCCTCGCCCTCGCATTCATTGCAACACGCCAAACACGGTTGCATCTTGGTGACAAGACTTGTCACAGCTTCAACAGCTGCCACACCATCCCGGGATCATGTCTTGAACCAACGGCTGAGGGCACCATTTAGGAAAGAGCTGTCTGTGATGGCTTTAATAAATCGTGGTGAAACCATTGTTCCAATGGACCCCAATCTTCAAGGCACAACTCACCCTCACATTGCCTTGTGCTACTGCCGTGCAATCTTCCTTAGAACCTTGCCCTCTAAAATATTCTAAAATTATATGTGTAAATGTCTTTCTGGAAGCTTGTTCAACCAATCTCGCAAACCCGCCGACTGGTTTTATAAACAATATCCGTTTTGCCCAACCAATGCGGCTATCCCTTGTCCTTGAGATTCCACTCTTATTGATGACGTCATCAGGACTTCGTCTTCTGGGACACTTCTGAAATAATCCCTAAAAATGGCCAATCTTAGACACGTTGCCCCCAAAAAGCAGCACACTCAATAATAAACCATCCCAAATTTTGGATTGTAAACTGACACTCCAATGGCTGGTTACTGCGATGTTTATATTATAGCATTGAGTTTATATGAATTTATGTTTATAGGGTGTCATTTGTACTCTTTACCCACCTGCACTCAAGCCGTTTGGGCCCCCGGTCCAACACAAGGCACAGCCTTCGGGCGGCCATGAGCTTCCGCCGGTGCTGAAACCAGGCCACAATCACCTCGGCGATTAAGACTGAGCGCTGAGGCCAAAGATATGCGATGATCACTGGGTTTCAGGGAGCCAGTTGCCAGTGGCTTTAGGAAATGCGAGGATCACCACAGCTTGCACTTGAACGGTTCACAGGTGGAGGTTTGTCCATTCTCAATTCCAACTAATTATATATCACATGGTGGAAATTGAGGTTGGCGGTCATTGAGGCCTTTTATGGCCTCTTGCAACAAGTGCAAATACATCACAGGTATTACCAATGGTGTCTTTCATTTTTTTCATCCAAATATGGATCTATCATGATCTATCCATCGATCGGCCGGATCCCACCTCTCGAGGCCCTTGGAGTCCGCAGCGCAGCCGCATTGCCTGCAGCGTTCATGGGACGATCGAAATGACATGACGACATCATGACGACATCATGACGACATCATGACGACTTTACCGGTTGTTTGAGCCAACAAAGCTTGAGAAATAGGCGCTCTGGTTGGAGCCGCTTCAATTGTAGGCGGTAATATGTTTTTGGCTTAATGTAGTCAATCTAAAACTCTCATTGAACCCTCAAACGCACCAATTATTCATTATTAAAGAGAGGGGCTTGTTGGCAGCGCTGGAAAGTGGGCTTTCCACATGCTCTTGTATCCTTTGGGAAATGGTCATAATCAAATAGGATGTTTGAAGGTGGAGGCCTGACCCAAAGAAAAACACATATTCAGCTGTAAAATGCACTCCTTTAGAACAATGGTAGTCATTAGGTTCAAAATGTAACAAATTCCAAGAAGAAATTCCACCCTAGAAGAGAAAACATGATTTAGCTCCACTTTGATGCATTAGGTGCAACAAAATATGTATGTAAGTAACATAAAATGCACAATTACAGTAAATAAGTTCAGGTCATGTACTTCTCATAAACACTAGTTATCCTTGTTTTTTGTGTGGCAAACATCAACACTACTACACTACTGTCATGTTTCCATATCATTGTGATACAATACCACATTCTTTTTAAACAAATTATGTCTTTGAAACACAACCTTAATTCATCTACAAGGCCTATTTCAACAGTTAGAAAATTAAGGAAACTCCCTAGTGTTTTCAAACAGGTGCGGAAGTACATAATAATTATAATGTTGAATGGGTTTGAGCTGTGCAGCGCAGCAGTTGACCAAAGAAAATGCAACACATTGAGCTAAAGGCAAAATTGGAAACAATATCAGGCAATGCAGTTTTTTTCACTTGCTTTCATTGCCCAAAGAGAAATATATGTATATAGCCTATTAAGTTGTATGCCTGTGCTACATTCCCAGCAAACAATGCTTTGAAGAAATGAGGTTCTTCAAAGAAGTGCAGTTTTCCTTACAAAGCATCCACTTCAACCAAAAATGTTGTTCTCTTTTGCAAGCTGGTGGTTGCTTTCGAGCTAGTCAAGTGTTTTTTTTCAGGAAGAAATCTTGTGAAGATTGGGTTCTGTTTTATTTAAACAAATGTGTTATCATGTGTTTTCTACGATGTGTATTGCGTTCTAAAGTGTAGTATTCCTGTCTTCTTCCTTTATCATGGTAACATTCCTTCAGGCAGATGCTGTTTTCTTCAAAGGTTGAATGATTAACTTAAAGTTGCAATCGCAATTATACAGTTTAGTTTAAACAACAGAAACAATATTGTGTCAAAATATGCAGTGAGTGTGTCCTTTAAAGATGTAACATTCCTCTCAAAGAAGCTCAGCGCGTCTTTATGTTTGAAAGTAGCACCATTTCTTTAAACAAATATAATATAACACTCCTTTCAAAGAAACCCAGCTGCTATCTGTTTGGAAGGAACACCATTTGTTTGAAGGAAAGGTTTTACTCACCAAAAAAAAATGAATCAGCTGCATCTTTTGAACGTTACATCATGATTTGAAAATATGTAACAATCGTTTCAATCACACCATTTCTTTGCAAATATGTAACACTCCTGTCAAAGAACTCCAGCTGCGCTCTACTGGGACAGGAACACCATTTATTTGAAGGAACGGTGTCCTTCACCAAATACAATTTTACATCCCCAAAGGCTTCACACCTGAAAAGGAAAATTGCACATCCCCAAGGAATATTGCGCATGTTTAGCATACAATATGTTGTTTTTTAAATAATGACTTGACAAGAATGCCTTGGGGGCAAGATGAATCAGATTTGGTTTGGATTAATCCAGATTAATCCAAAGAAATCGGAAACCCAAAGACCAAAGAAACAAAAAAAAACAACAAAAAACAATGTTTTCCAGACTAGTCTGAACATGCCTAGATCCAAGTAGTCCCCAAAACATTTTTTTTTTGGGGGGGGTTATTTTTGGATGGATAAGCACTCTAAGCTCTATTTCCATTAGAAATGGCTTGTGTATGAACAGCACAAGGCCAATATTGTTTTAGATTTTAGACCATGAAATGCATTTGGGGAAAAAATGCCTTTTCTGCATTTCTAATAGAAAAGGCTTGTGCATGCACAACCCCCCCAAAAAAAAGAAACAATATTACTTCAGATCATGTCATATATTGGCAAAACAATGAATATGTAGAAACAATTGGTGATTTCAGCGCTGGCAACAAACCTTTCTGTTATTAAAATAAATAATCCAAAAGATTGATTTGCACCCAATATGCCGATGTAGTTTTACGCGATTGCTGTGGGACTCCTCTATAAAATTCAAACTTTAAGCATGTGTGAAGGGTGCTTTCCAGCAGTGACTTAACAGGGCTAATTTGAGATAGTTACTCTCCAAAAGTGTGATTCTATCAGCTGGGCATGAAAACATCTCTACTATCTCCACTCTTGTCCACCAAGCAAATAATCTGTCAACCTTCCTCTTCATCAGTATCAACAAATATCATCCCAAATATCCCAAGTGTGCTTTCTTCTCCACCTGTTTTCCTCTTTTTGCCCATATCTTCGGGGTAGAAATGACCACAATAAGGTGCCACCACGCCTCCGCCTGCCCCTTGCGCGCGCCCCGCTGGCGGCCCTGCCGTGCCCAAGCGTCGAAAAGCTGCAGCAGCCGCGCCCGGGCGCGGTGCTGCAGCTCCGTCATCTGGGCGACGGATGGCAACGGGGCAGAATGGTACCCTAAAATAGCTGGGTAATGGAGGGTTATTCCGCCCAATGATAGCAATAGGTTTTGAGCCATACCCAAATCCGATTTTTTTTGTGGGAATTGAGATGTTCAATCTTTTTTTCGGTGCCGCTCTCCGGGAAAATACAGGTGGCTGGGATTTCCACAATCTAAATTGGCATGCATTGAAATGGGACAACATCGAGCGAAGGGGGATTTGATGATAAGGGTGTTTCGAAGGTTCAATGAAACAGAACACATTCCATATGAAACCATATTTTTTTATTGTAGGGGTTTTCTTCTGATTCAAAAAATAGCTTCATTCATTCATTCCATTCCATTCCATTTCATTGATTTGTTCGTTCGTTCGCTCGTTCAGTCATTGAGTCATTGTTTCATTCATGCATTGTCCCATTCATTATTCCATTCACGCATTCATTCATGAATTCATGAATTCATTCATTCATTCATTCAGTCATTCATTTCATTCATTTATTCATTCATTCATTCATTCATTCGCTCCCTCACTCACTCACCCATTCATTCATTCATTCATTCATTCAGTCAGTCAGTCAGTCATTCACTCATTCATTCACTCAATCGCACGCTCCAGCTCCCATTCAATCATTCAATTCAATCATTGATGCATCTTATACCAACAACTCATTCCATGCGCTGTGCATGCTGCAGGCCTTCTTACGGGCCATTGGTTTCCTCTAATCGCTACTTTTGTTCCGAAACTTCTCATATGAAATGATGATCATCACATATCAAATGCTCACACAAAGATGATATGCATGCTTTTCACGAGGTAACAAAACCATTGACAACCCATAATCAAATACCTGGGTATATATAATTACATATATATATATATGTATGTATGTATGTATGAATGTATGTATGTATGTATGTATGCATGCATGTATGTATGAATGTATGTATGTATGTATGTATGTATGTATACATGCGTGAAAGCTGGCTAATTGGTTGGTTGGGGACCATGCCAACAGTGGGATGCACAGGTATGGCCCAAACATCATCGGAAAAAAATATCTGCCAAGTTATGGAACATGCGCGGCTTGCATGGATCGGGGAGTACCAAGGGTGCACTCCAATAAATTGGTTCATACAAGCAACATCTCTTCATGACATTATGGCATCAAATCGGTGTCACATACGGAGACATGTTGCCAAAATTAAGGATCTGTTCTGAGACTTGTAAGGAGCGTATTACTTATTATTGCTGTTCTTGAATAGATGGAGACGACCCCGAAAGAAAGGTTTGCCAGTTGAAAAATCATCAAAACAAGTTCGCACAAATTTTGTGGCATGGCATGGCTGATTCCAATCAATAATTTTGAATTACAATTACAGTATACCTCGGTAGTCCGTTGGCATACTTTGGGTTGGGGGTGCCCCTGAGGCCAAATCAAATCCCCGTCTGGATCAGCATCGAATGCATCTATATCACCTGGGTGTGTCTGAAAACGGGGCATATGTGGCATAGCCCGACAATCTATAAGATTATAAATTATAATAATATAATATATAGATATAGATATAGGTATATATATATCAATTCATGGGGAATATGATGATTGACTCTCATCTGTCCACATCTCTCTTCAACCGCTGTTCTTGAGACTTTGTAGCCAGTTTACCGCATCAAGGTGGTAGAAATCTCTCTTTTTTCACGGCAGGTCTCTGTTGGAATCATTGATTCCCGCGCTGATTTTCAGCGGACAGTCTTTTTGGTGGGGCCGCAAGCTTTCTGTTCAGGAGTCCGCTACTGCCAGCAGGGTTCACAACTGGTGAATATTGTCCGGTGTCACTTGGGGAGCATTCTAGGTTACAGGAGATTCTGTACGGTAGAATCAGTAGAACGTGGCAAAGGACTGTCATTCTAAAATATGATTGATGTATATTGATGTACAGTAATTAAACCAGATTAAACCAGGGAGACATTTTGAGGACATCGCATTCTGGCCCATTTTTTTCTGTTTTGAGATGCCTTGAAGAAGGTGCTGCCATTCCTCCCAAGCCGTGCATCCGAATGTCGAAATCTTGCCACCGCTTCATGGCAACCCAGGTGTGGGCAACGTGATGCCACCAATTTACTGCGTGTTGTCCGTTTTATCCTCCTGTATCCTTCCAACACCTCTCCGAAATGATTAAGTTCAAAACATAGGCCCATCTTTTTTTAATGAGGGATGTACCATTTTAAAAAAAATGGAACTGTCAATCATCATTTGGGGCACCCTTGGCCAATAACCTCTGAAATACCATCCTGGAAACACGGTTCCGTCTTTTTGAGGCTACTATGATCTTAGAAGCATCAATTTTTATTGGATTCATGCATATCATACAAGGTGTGGCCCCACAGTTATACTGGTATATCTTGGATCTATACATCGCATATTGCAGGGTAGCATTTCTGGGACAATGTAGCCTTATTATGCCTTATCCTTCTGATGCTCAATTTGGTTTATCAATTATAAAATTGGTATTGGCCGAATCCTCATTTTCTGTTGCTTAAATTCCCATTTTGCTGGCACATCAATCCCTGCTTTCTATGTTGAGCCATGTTGAACCAGCCCCAGAAGTCGAAAAACTTCATCATCAATAAATTTCAAAATGGGAGTCTCAAAACCCGAACAAGAACAAATTCGACCAAAAGAAAACGCGCATCAAGCTTACCATGCTTATCTGTCACATCCTTTTCACCAAGGTGTACCAAGCTCCAGTCCATCACCTGGGGGCTACCGCCTGGACCGCCTGCCGAGCTCGACCCTTGGCCCAACGCTGCAGCAATTCGGCCCCCGGCTCACCCAAGAGACGCCGAAGGATGTCCATGGCCGAGGTCATCTCCTGCAATGGGGCAGCGGCCCCTGGGGCCTTAGCCTCAAATGTATGAAGCCTTTTTTAGCCTGTCGTCATTTTGTGAAACTTTTCGAAATGAATGGATAATTCTCAGGGGCAAACTGTTGGGCCGGAGAATGATGGCTTCGTAAACTGGAGATGAAAGGGGTTCGTAAACCTTAAATAACCACAGTGATGCAGTATATGTTATACATAATATCTGTGAGGGTGCACATGTATATGCACATATGTGAACATGTTCGTACATTTTTCAGATAACCCGCATGGATTGGGGCTATGAAGCAGCTAAGTGTATGCTGTGCCGATGGCCTTCCCAGTCAGCCGTGGGGCCGTTTGGTTGCCAAGCAGGATGTGAAACATGTCTCCATGGCATAACCGGCATAACCCACCCAACCAAAGGTTTACCTAAGAGTCCCAAGAGTATTCAAGTCAAAAAAAGAATTCAGGGCCAACGCGGGCTCTGACTTACTTTTTGCATGCTATTGCGTCATGCTTCAAACATCTTCAAACGCTATGGAAAGCGAAAAACACCAAAATTATTTCCGACAGAGCCTTGAATTGCAGGCAAATGGTACTGTATCCATGCCGAATGAATAATTGGGTTGCAGTAACACCATTCATCTTGTTCCCCATCTCACCGCCTCACCGCGACAAATGAGCCAAATGGTGCGTCGCAACAGCCTGAGATTTGCGTCTGTGGGGAGTTTCCTGGGAAGGGAACTGGGGGAACGATCAATTTTTGTAGCTCTCTGGCCGCTGCGGTCATTGCAAGGATGCTTCAATTTTCCCAAATGGGGGTGTCCATAAATGGGAACCCCCAAAGTGGTTGGTATATAATTTAACATTTTACGCAAATGTATGACAGCATGATTTAGGGGTATACCACCATTTTAGGAAACCTCCATTTCAAGATCATGACTTCCCATGAATTATATTCGCAAAATTCCCACGGAAAATCTCAGGGTACGTGCCACCAAAGAGCTCACGGCATTGCACCTGCTTGGGGCATTCCACCAGAACATATTTTACTTCTTTAACCTCAGAAGACGTCGTCTCTCAGGAATTAAAAATCGATGTGCCAGCTATGGAAACCAAGTGTTGATCAGCAACTTTGCTTGATACCCGTATCCGAGGTATATATATACAGTATATATATACAGTATATATATACAGTATATATATATTATGGAAACGGTTTGCTTGAAACTTGAACCAGTTTTTTGTTGGCTTGCGTATGGGTGTGTCATGGCGTGTCTGGAAATGGGTGCCCCCAAAACATTTTCTCCATTCAAATTGCCCTTTGCCAAAGCTTGCATGACCAAATGCACATGACTTCACCTTATTGAGGTCTGTTTTGAATGGTTGGGGCTTAAACGTGTTTGACCCATCCCCATGTTGAACAATGTGGGTACGGAAATGGAGAATACCCACCAAAATTGCATTGCAATATTATTGTTCATCGAGAAAATGTGAAGTAAGCACTGGATGGTGAGGTATCCTTTTGCCAAACCAACCAAAGGTAAAACCGAGCTGCAACTGCAAAGGGCGAGACGTCAGGCACCTTGCCATATGGATCAAAGGGCACACGGTGCGATCCATCCATTTGACGTGGGTGGAGGCTCCAAAGTGTGTCCTCAGTGGCCGAAACCATCCGAAACCGTCGTTTTTCCCCACCCTGTGAGGGATGGTTACAGACCCTATATACTCATTTCAAGCGCTGTATCAAACCTCCTACACAGGATGCTGACATAGCGGATATATCATACAGCAATGTAAAATAAAAATCACCCCCCCTAAATCACCATAAATGGCTAGCATAAACTTATAAACCATCAAAACATGGGTGCTTTATTTATTGTTTCACCAACATTCATATCATATCTACAGTGGCCCTGGCAGTCATTGGAGATCATCCTCCAATGGTCCAAGCCAGGGTAGCCAGGGAACTTCATCATGGACTTCGAGGACTTTTGTGTCATAGCCAGGGTCATACAAACGACTTCGGGTGTACTCACCTCGGTTGCCATGGCTTGAAGCGCTTGGTGATGGTTGCTATAGCTGCTATAGGTTGCTGGGATAACTATGTGATGGGACAACTATGATTTGATATCCAGAAAGGTATCAACAAACAAATATATATATATATATGTGTGTGTGTGTATATCGCATTATATGGCATATATATATATGAACCACCATTGTTTATAGATAGCGGGAAGGGACATGGACCGGCAACCAACTTATTCATGGTCATTTTGAACCAAGGTTTGTAATGATCATGAGGTTCGTGGGGGATGGCTGCGTGGGAAAGGACCAGTAATTCGTATGTCTGCTCACCTTCATTTTTTTGGCGATAGACCATGATGATTCTCATAGAAAAAATATATATATATATACAAAATATACATGAGTGCACTGGTTGTGTTATCAGTTTCCTGCATTTCCCACACATGTTCCTTGCATGTTTTCAGTTTCCCAGTTTTGCAAATATCTCCGATGCCCAGGCCTACGGCTGGACCCGGACCAAAACCGATGATTTCGGGCAGATTTTTCCATATAATTCCATACACCAAGTCATTGAGGAAAAACCAGCCCCAAGGAATCTCCACTTACCGATAAATATCGATAAATCTCCAGCCCAAACTTCAAGTTGCCAAAGTTCTGAATGTTTCCCATGGTCCAACCATGACCTAGTGACTGAAGTAGTCCAGCAATTTGCCAGGGGCGTTTGCCAGGCAGCCTTCTTGACCTCAGGGCAGTCTAGGTTGTCCCTGCTGGAAGCCAGACCTTTCCAGAGAGAGAACTGACAAGAAGCAACCAACAACAACATGAATCACTAGTAGTAGATAGACATGTTCGCGGACATATTTATAAATAAATACGTAAATGCATGTGTAAGTATATCATATGTAGATATACTGTATGTGGGATGTGGATGTATAATTTGTGTGTGAGTAATCATGGGTTCAACAACATGGATCATACTAGTAGACCTAATCCCATCCCCCTAATACCCTAATACAAAACTACCTCCAATCGTGTCCCCAAAAAATGATTCCAATAGTAAAGCGGATTTTTTTTGTTGGTGTTCTATCATAAACTAAGGGGAAGAGATGCTATGCAGAGCAACGTGTGTGCGTGTGTAAGTTCTACATGCCTATCTACCATATGGGACGGGCAAAGCTAACACTTCACCAGGGTTTCTGTCTAGTTGTCATTAGGGCAGGGATCTATTTACTGAAACAATCAGACTCCGTTACTCCGTTCATGTTGTTCACATTTGTTCACCCTAGATCCATCGCACTCCACATGTTCAGCTCATGCAAGTGGCAGTTGTCCATGAGGATCCAGTCCTGGAGACGGCGGTAGATGTGGTTGACACCAAAGTTGCCAAAGAAAACGCAACCATCCAACACTTGGGTTTGCTGAAAAATAGGACATTGAAACCCACGAAATTGCATAACTTGGGGCCAAAAACCAGAAATCCGATCCAACCATTTGCCCCGGCGACTTTGATGCGATTAAATCATCTCAAGTCAGGATAGAAGTCATGGCATCCCCATGGCTCAAAGCCCTAAAGCCTTTCAACAAATTATCTTGTCTACATTGTACATATTTCAACGTATGCGCAATATACATGTATGCGTATCAATATGTGCTCATCCATTTGTGTGTGCGCATAGCAATGACAAAATAATGGGAGTAACAATGGCAGACATATATCATATATATATATATAACTAAAGAATATGTTTGAAACATAGGGAAACCCTAAGCAATAGTACCATATTGTGCTCAAAAGCAAATCTTCTCTGACCAAATCTCTCGTAGATAAGAGGCTCCCGCCTGTTCCGCTTGTTCAATCACACTTTGAGCAATAGACATGCGGAAGTCGAAGGGCAGTTGAACCTGTAGCTGTAGCTGTTATGAGTCAGACATAGCAAGACTTCGGGCCAGCAACGCACGCGTGAGTCTGAAAATAGATGAAAATAGCATGTATAGATCCACCATTCTGTGGCAATTTTAAATGGGACATATGGGCGGAAATGATCCTGCACCAGTGGATGACATGGGCTATGCAGCTATCTAACCTATCTTCAGACGAGCCAAATGAAGCAAACTAACCGTAACCAAGCACCTCTACAGATCACCATGTTCACCACTAAAATTTGTGATCTTTGGGAATCTGTCTGCGGGTGATGGGTATAGTATTACTAGACCCATTTTAACTATGTTGGGTGTGGTTGGTTCTGTGCCCCATGATATCCCATGATTTTTCTCTAAATCATGGGATTGATATCATGCTACCCATAGGATCCATGGTGCTGATATATATATATATGGTAACATTTACCATCCATACACCTCAAATGTTAGCATTAATATACCAGCACCATGGATCCGATGGGTACTAACTCATAATACTTCCATGATCTGAATCCTGAAATCCCAAGCAACTGCAGGTCGTTCGCTCTCGAAATGCTTGGCCAATGCGGTGCTGCTCCAGGGAATCACTACCTGGTCCCCTTTTTCCACCCTTTTTTTAAGGGGGTTATTGAAACCCCTGTTTTGGGGATCCCCAACTTTAAGAAGCACCCGTATATTATATATATATATATGTATGTATATACATATATATATATAAATGTGTGTGTGTATATCTTACAAGCATCTATAATTTAGAATATCTATCTATATATATATACCCTCCGCTGTCATCAAACATGGCAAGCTGGGAAATAGCCGAATTAAGTGGAGGCTTATAGCTGGGACAATCAACTAAAATTGGGGATTGTCCATTGCCATCATGGGTTCTGGAAGAGTTTACTTGCGTTAGTAAAGCAAAATATTATCCACCATCAACAAAAGGGGGACATAAACCATCGAAATATGGATGGGGTAAGACATTGCCACTGCCTTACTAACACGACCAAAGATGGCCAAGTGAAACAGAAAGAGAACAAACAGAGAAACAAATATTAACAGGTCAATACTAGAACATGTCATTTCGAAGTGACAACCTCTCGAAATGAACTAAGGGTGATGGTCATGAACTCTGTCCCAAGATGCATCGCGATCATTAGGTCTGTCCAGAATTGGGGAGACTTCAAATCATTGGTAGTTTGGCCTGAAACAAAGCACATTGTTGTTTTTTTGACTGCGCCCTCCACACGCACATTGGTTTGAGGGTGCCTAATTATCGACGCAGCTAACTTGTTTCGAATCATAATTGGGTCACAAAAAATGGCCCAAAAAAACTGTTTGGTGCAGAGTACAGGCAGGTTGCAGGCAGTGTTTCCTAGTCTCATGCCTCCTTCAAAAAAGTCGGGTAGTTTTTGAACCTCCCGGAAAATCAGAGATTCATTGGGGATCATGGTCCCAATTCGTCCATTGAGTAGTGAGTATATAAACCCAATTCAACGTTTCAATGATTGCGAACCTCCACCTATATACATATATAAATATAGTAAAAAATATGCATATATATATATACACATATGCATATATACATAGTATATAGTAAATTTATATATGGTCTGGTATGGTATGGTATCTGCAGATCCCCGAAGAGGCCAAGCCATGCCAAGCCACAGCCCCGGCCACCACCACGCGGTAAAAGGCTTCCACCGCTTGCCGGGCTCGCCTAAATAGTGTGTTAAATGTATTTAGATGTTGGCACACCCCCAAATATACTACATCCAAATATTGGTTAGAAAATCTGCAGGAAAGAAATAACATATCTGTGAGGTATATACACATATATAAACAAACCTAGTTTCCTGCAGTTTTTCTTGCAAACAAAGCGTTCATCTTTCAATCATGTCCAAACCCAAGTGTTGGGGTTCTGGACCAGCCTAGCTGTCTATCTCTTTTTGAAGATCGGTTTTCGATTGTTTTCGGTGAAACTGCGATTTCTCCGCTGCAAGTGGTGACAACGGACACAAAGTATCCCAAGCCCCTTGGCTATCCATGGCTGGCAATGATGAGCCTGGGGTTACAGTGATCATCAGTGATCACTGATCACCACGCATTTCATCATTAGTCAGTTACATCTGGCAGGTGGAACATGGTGGAACTGTGTGAGACAATAGATAGATAGAGAGAGAGAGATATATATATATTATACACACACATAGCCACACACACACACATATATATATATATATAAACAGCGGAGTCTGCAGAAGCCAGGCAGTTCCTGAGGTCCTGCTATCTTGCACATCCCATATCTCTCTCAATGGCTTTGTGGGAAAATCTGCAGGCAACACATCTGGGAGTCCTGTTCATTTATGGTAAAATCACACTGAACATATGAAATGAGGCTTCGGCATCCTCCTTGGTACAACAAGCACACTCTCTATGATGATTTTCGATGTTGAGAAAAACAGGTGTTCTGTCGCGAGGTTGGATGAGATCACCCCCCGTGGCCTTAGCATCAGGATATGCTCCATGTTGAGGGGGTTGCAGGGTGAGATATACAGCAGCACCACCGCCGTGAGGTACAAAGGCCTCTTGCTGCTCGTGGCTGAACAACGCTGAGAAAACTAGGATGGAACCATCATGGTGGTTCCAGAGTGCCCCTTCAAAGGTACTTATCCTCCAAAACAAATGAGGTGCGGAGGTTTTAATGATTTTAATGTGAATACCAGCCGCTACTAGATCTACTAGCCCCCACCACTCAACATTTCAAACATTTTCAAACCTCCACATTTGGAATCTAGTTGCAGGATGTTGCAGGATGTTAGGATGTTGCGGCTCCACCTCCGCCCTGGCCTGGACGGATCTTCCGCTGGCGGCCGCTCTTCCCGCAGCAAGTTCTCGATGCTCGGCGCCGCGTGCGAGTGCGACTCCGCCTCCAAGATCCTGCGCATCTTGACCTGGAGCCATGGGACCTGCTGTTTATGAACACTTGAAAAATCACTTCTACTGGTAAAAAATGGTAAAAAAATGAAAACCCAACTTATCTAATTGGAAACATCTAAAGAAGTAAGGGACATTTGGAACAGTCAAGAAGATCATTGATGATGAATGGTAGGGGCCCAGAACCTTCACGGATCTGAAGGGAAGAAACATGTCTGGGTCCCTTTCTGTGAGATGCTCATGTGAACTCAAGCCGCAATGCCGTTCAAGCACACGATCTTGCGGAGGAGTCGTGAGCGGTCTTGAGACGCATGTTGCACTTGTTCAAGCTGCCACCCATCAATCACTACCGCTTGGCTTTGGGGGACGTGCGATTGCAGACTCATGGAGTTCTTATCCTGGCCGAGGTTTAGCCACTACCAGCCTCTTTTTCTGCAGCCAAATCACGCACTGTTGGTTTGCATTGCTGTGGATGGTGTCCCAAACACCTCACAGAGGCTTTGATTCATCCCTGTAGCAAACCCATCAGTAAACCATACTTAAACTGCTCAATTATAGCGAATGTGGAATAATGCTGCGGGTCATCTTCTCATGTTCCATGCGCACCATCACCGTCGATCATCGTGGCGGTGGCAGTTGCCGCCATATCTGGCCCAATTTCTACAAGGCACCCCCTACAAACATCCCAACAAATTTGGGGCAGCATCAATCCCTATGTCTATATATGTCTATATATGTCTATATATGTCTATATAGCAGTGATCCCAGTGGCTGGTAGACCCCCGGTAGCGCCGCGCAGGAGCCGAAGTAGGGTTACTCAGCAGGTCCGAGCGAAGCTGTTCCAGGGCTTGGATGCTCCTGCGGATCAATGTAGATCAACGGGGTTTGGAAAATCCACGGTTTAAAGCATTTGTCCCCAAACCATGGTTTTCCCCAAATGTAGGGTCTTCCCGTAAATATTTCCCATCAGAACCAATCCTATGAATCAATGATCACTGGTGGTTTGGGGCGAGGTGGCTTAGATATGCTTAGATTATCTTCAAATGGTCAGCCACTTGAGATTGACTAGCTTCAGGCCTCTCAATTGGAAACCCATCTTCTGTAATTACCTTGGCCGGCGCTTGGTGAACATCTTCCATGCCATTTTACATTCGAATTAATTTCCACTTCAGTTGTTTGATTTATCTGTTTAGGTCCTTGATCCTAAGTTTTGACCTAAATATAGATGGATAATAGTTCCTTGCATTGTGGATCTGCATAAGTCAATCTGGCCACACAAGCGAAATGGTAGCGCAAATCGAATGACCATGGCTTGGCTGTTGCGAGCAACAGCAGGACTTCAAGCAAACCCGAGTCCCCAGTGAAATGTGGTCCTTAGACTTCCTTGAATCCAAGATGCAAACTGCAAAATGGTTTGGTTCATTTTTCCCTTCATTGAATACAGGACATATTGATATGTCTTGCGAGAACTATCCAGAATCCTTGGAAGTTTCTAACAGCAAACCATCTGGGTTTCCAGAAAGACTCTTCCGTACCTTCTGATGCTCGAACCATCGCTTACCTTTGAAATACCATTGAAAGCAAAGATGTGAATGCTTGTAAGGTGGTGCTGCAGTTGGTTAGCTAAGTTGCTTCATATCTACCAAACCTAGGCTTCATGGTGAGAAGGAAGTAGATACTTAGGGGGTTATAGACCAACAAACAAACTGGGGGGGGCACCACCTTTCCATATGTTCTCAGATGTGCCATATCTGCCGCTCCAAAATTCCAACAAATCACCATATGCTTGATGGCTACACTCCTGTAAAATAACGTTAGATGTGGAAAATTCCACCATTCTTGTTGGGTCATTTTCCTAGGGGAACCATGGGTTTCCCACATCTTTTGTTGTGTTTACCCCAGTTTGCAATCTCATCTCCACTTTCTGATGAGTTTTTCCGGGGCTCCTGCGTCTTGGCACAAGACTCTGTTGGTGGGACAGCTGCGGGCTCACAGGTGAGCGCGAAACCTCCTTCCGAGGTTTCCAGAAATGGGGGATCCACGTTTCTGGATGATAATGGCAAGTCCCAAACAAAAATCGATGATTTGGGGATACCATGGGATAGCTATATTTTGGGAAAGCCTGAGCTGAAGGTCCCATTGGGTAAATTCCGTGGAATTTAGGAAGTATAGGTTATATAGCACCATATAGCACCAGCTAAATGTGGACAAACCCTGCTTAGCCAATTTGCTAAGTGGGATAAGCTACGAGGTATAGAAATGGATGGTTGGTGGAAGAACCTGGCTTTAGACAGAAAATATATACGCAATGTTAATGGGGAACATGATGATAAACGTATAAACATATTGTATGTATGTATATAAATATATAAACAACTAAAGGTTGGAGGATCACCTCGCGAAAGTATCACTTGACACCTTTGACATTAATTCTGTTGTGCGGATGTGGATCCTACTTATATAGTGGTTTACCGGTTTACATCTCAAATATATGCAATGTAGAATGAGTCCAACTGAGAATACCCCATACTCCCTACAAAACTATGTGTGTATGTATAATATATGTATATATATATATTATACATCATGATTCATGATGTAATACATATATATATATATACAAATAAATAACATGCAACTGGATTGTAATACCACTACTTCCCATCTTCCCCACCTCTTTGCTTTCATGCACTTCGTCGCGCTCGCGGGAACCCCACCTTTCCAGCAAATGTCGGCATTTGAATGGGCCAAATCATACCCATGAAGCCGTGCAGCATTCTCCCCCACCGTTGGATTTCTGGGTTTAAAATGGTTTCAAGATATATGTTTGACATTGTTCATTGTTTGACCTGATAAACTGGCCAAGGACAAGTAAAAATTAGTGAAAAAACGACTTAATTAGTCTTACTGATGTTGATGGTGCATACAAACCGTGGGTTGGGGCATTAACCGCGCCCATGTTTTGCGACCCGGGTTTTCCTGCGAATTCTCTTTTCCATGAAAAAAACAAGAAAAAACAAGGATATTATAACAATGTCTACCACAACGCAGTGCTATGGACCCAAGATGCTGCAGTGCCATGCAGTGCCAAGATGCTCTCTCAACTTGTCATGGGGTTTTTCAAAGCGAACTTGCGTCTCCCAGCGCTTTGGCTGTCGTGTGGAAGCGGTCAAATGGACCACCTGCAGTCGGCCGCATGTGTATATATACGATATGAATTAATCACGTATAATATACGTATATATGATTATACATACAACATCTCTCTCTCTCTCTTCCTTTTCATTTGCACAATATATTGTTTTTTTTGATATACGACATATAATGTATGTGTATATAGTGTGTATATATATATATATGTGTGTGTAAAATAGGATTGCATAGGTGCGTGATGGTGCGTGTAGTATATATTATATATACACACTGACACATATTGCAAGCCATTGATGCCGGCGAAATCTACGCACATGTCTATCCAGCTAACGATCTATAATTATATCTCTCTCTTAATCTCAATCGGTATGTCTCTATGTTTTGTGTTTTTTTTGCCATGCAGTAATTCTACCAACCAGCATGGGCGTGGACAAAAAAACCAACCATCTGATGCCTTCCCATCTCCAGCCCGCACGGCTGGCAGATATTGCCGCTTCTCCGGTTGCGCAATGAGCCCCGCAGCAGCCCAGGGCCCTCCCGCACCACTGGCAGTGGCTGGTCCTTGCTGATGGCTGCGGCGCAGGCCGCATTTGTTGCGGGGGCTGTAGGAGATCTCCCGCACATAGCCGCGGGGCATCACAAAAACATGGCCAAGGGAAGGATTGCCAAAGCCAATGGCGTTTAACAGCTTTTGCTTTGCAGCAACAGAAAGCACCACTGTGAAAATCGTTCAAGCTGTACATGCCCATTAGACTTCAACATCACCCTGCCATGTCCATCCCAACATAAACCTGGTTCATAGTCACAAGCCTATTGGAAGACCAAGTGGAATACTCCTTCCGACTATTATGGATGGACAGGTCTTAAAAATAGTTTCCGTACACTCCATCCACCCAAAATCAAATCCAAACTTAGCTTGGTGCTTGAAAACCGGGAAAAACCGGGAAAAATGGACTTGGTGATTGGGGTTGTATCTTTCGCCTGATCTTGAGTCATAGATGCATGACAGCCAGCTGCCACAAGATCCGGACCCCTCAGGGGTGGGCAAGCTTGGAGCCACAAGATCAACGGCGGCTGTCCAGGCTCCTCAAATGGATACATAGACCCTCCAAGTACCAAGAATAAATTGGTTAAAACCCCCAAATCATAAGTAGGTAAAAACCTCATGTTTCCAGGTACTTGCTGGATCTAGGATGATCTAGGTATATGACATGATAACACTATTCCCCACAAACCGGACATGTCGGAAAAAAATAGATACTTTGGCAATCAGTGTTGCAGCTGGTTCATTTCAATGATTTGATTAGGCCTCATCAAGCTGGCTGGGTCCATCAATCCATGTCTGTTGGGTGAGTCACCCCATTCCCCCAATCCTACAGTAGTTAGTAGTTGACGATGGGCGCCGGTTCCTTTCAGCGAGGCAAGAGGCCAAGTATGGCAGCAACCCAAGTGGCAGCGGTGTCTGGCCAATCTGGACATTAAATCGGTGAGGAAGGGACGAGTCGAACCAAACAAAGCAGCAAAATGACCAGAATTCAACACCAGGCATATCATTTAGCTCATCTTAGACACACATCAAAGCGAAAGAACATTTTCAACGTTGCCGTTGTCCTCACTGAAGTTCCAAATAATACGCAAAATGTGGCTGATTGGTGGTTTCAACCAACAGCAGTTGGATCCCCTATGCACCCCAAAATGTGGGGTTATTCGACATCAAATTCCTATATTCATGTGCAGGTCGTTATAGCCTGTTAACCATGGGGGCAGAAAAGGAAACCACCGACCAGGTACTAACATATAGTGCCCAGAACGGGTATTCTTCTGGGGAAAAAACATGAAGGAAACCCGTGGAAATGCTATGATTATCTTGAGACTCCGGGTTTCCTCCAAGATTTCCCTTAAATCGACCTGGCAAAGTCCCCGGGATGGGCCCGAGACATTCCATGCCACAATTTTTGATGCCAGCGGCCACCGAACTTTCAAACCATAGATCATTGGATTGGTCGAAGGTAAAAACTCTGGGAAACCATGTTTTTTACACTGACAAATCACAAAGACAGAACAATCGATGGGGTTCCTGAAAAAAAATGGTGTTGGATATAGATAGGTAGATAGATTGGATAAGATTAAGATTAGGTAAGATTAGATAAGAATATGGTAACATTGAAATGAGATTAGACAAGATTAGATAAGATTGGATAAGATTAGATAACATCGGATCAGATTTGATAAAGTTAGATAAGATTGGATAAGATTAGATAAGAATCAAATAGGTGATAGATAGATAGATAGATAGATGGATGGATGGATGGATAGAAAGATAGAAATATAGAAAGATAGAAAGATAGAAAGAAAGAAAGAAAGATAGATAGATAGATAGAAAGACAGATAAATAGACTGACAGACAGACAAACAGACAAACAAACATATAGATAGATAGATAGATAGATAGATCGATCGATCGATAGATCGATAGATAGATAGATAGACAGATAGATAGATAGATACGATAGGATAAGATACGATACGATAAGATAAGATAAGATTAGAAAAGATTAGATAAGATAAGATTAGATTAGATTAGATTAGATAGAGATAGATAGATAGAGATAGATAGATAGAGATAGATAGAGATAGATAGAGATAGATCCAGATAGATAGAGATAGATAGAGATAGATAGAGATAGATAGATATAGATAGAAATAGATAGAAATAGATAGATACAGATAGATATAGATAGATATAGATAGATACAGATAGATATAGATAGATACAGATAGATATAGATAGATATAGATAGATATAGATAGATATAGATAGATATGGATACATGGATGGATGGAATGGATAGGATAGATGGATAGGATAGATGGATAGGATAGATGGATAGGATAGATGGATAGAATAGATGGATAGAATAGATGGATAGAATAGATGGATAGAATAGATGGATAGAATAGATGGATAGAATAGATGGATAGATGGATAGATGGATAAATGGATGGATGGATAGATAGATAGATAGACAAACAAATAGATAGCTAGATAGATAGATAGATCGATCGATCGATCGGTGGATGTCTTGTCAACATGGACATATTCCTATGCATGGCGGGCATTTCCACTATAGTACAATATTAATAAATAGATTCATTGTGATTTACAAATGGAACATGGAACAAGCATGGGATTGCACCGCCAAATTCCCCGAGATCTCTCCCCAACAACATGGTCCACTCGACTGGCACCCCTTGCCGTGGCGCTGGTCTCCAGGCATCCGAGGCAAAAAACAACAGGACCCCCAGAGAACTGATGATCCGAGGATAGAAATCTTTCTGCTTTCTGGGTCTTCAAAACAGCGAGAATGGAATTTTCAGTTTCTTGAGCTCTTTATTTGCAACTTCTCTCGGGTTGATAACCTTAGGGCGTTACACCCTGCAATGCTGCAAAGAGATGCCCCCTAGCTACAGTAAGTTGCCTTGTGACCAGCTTCTGTTCTGTTCTGTTCTGTTCGGTTCTTGCGCCCTGTGCACTCGCACATGGAAGCGCGGCGGCGCATTCACTCAACATAGTGTGAGTAAAAAGAAACAAAAAGTGACACATTGTGAAACCAACGGGACGGGGCTGGGCAATAAAAAGTGAAAGCTTGTGATCTGCTTAACCTTTTGGTTTATGCTGATTATAATCAGTTACTGCGTTGTTACGAGTTACAACTAATATAAGCTATATAATTTGACGGAGGATCAATCAACTTATTTTTAGAAAATGTAAGTTAGATAATGTAAATGATGTGATATCGCTAATGCATAGAAACTTGACCAGCTAAGGGGCACCACTTTGCGGAAGATTGCCATCGGAGCACTGCAATAAGGCTTCGCGGCTCATTCCGCGTGTCTGTTGTCTCAGCACTGCCCAGGTGGCAAGGAGCGTGATCAACAAGGCGCAAGTGCTGCTCCTATGGAGGAGCATCATGTGTGATCAACTTTACCACTTGATGACTTGATGCATATATGTTTTAGGAATCTTGTGTGTATATGTTTGTACCATTTATGCACGTGTATGCATATATAATAAATAAATAAACAAATAAATACATAAATAAATACATATATATATATATTATATACATATTTATGCATGTTTAAGCGCAAGATTGCGGAGGAAAATCAAAGGGAAGTGTGCGCAAATGTGTATATATATACAGTATATATATATGTATAATTATGTATATACAATATTATATAATATACATGCTGTGAGAGAGAGAGAGAGAGTGGATGCAAATGATATGTTCATGCGTTGCGAAACGTGAAAATCAAGGCCACAACACCCCCTTGTACCAAGTGAGGATTGGCCAGCAATAATTCCGCTGGTTGACGATGTTTCTTGCAAAACGAAAGTGATACCCTGCGCTTCCTTTATACCGAGCTGGCTTCACGACAATGTATCAGCAACTGGACGCAATGTATTGAGTGCAGTAACAACTCCAGGAAGCCCGCAAGCTTTTCTGGCCAACACTATGCTTTCCGGTACAGTTCCACTAGATAGAACATACCAATAAATCTTATGTGTATATATATATATGTGTGTGTTAAACATAGCCCCCCCCAAAAAAAAAAAACAACATCATCGGATATCATTGGTATTGTTTGTCGTTGCATTTGGTGTGATACTCTGAAGCCAATTATGTTCAGATCTCGCACAGCAGTTTCAATTCACAGCAGTTTGGGGCAATCCTCGGAAACGTCGACATAGCCATAGATTTTTGACACCAACCATTACATACTATCGACATATAAATGTATCTACGGCAGTTTACCTGCATATCATAAAATATCATGATATCATTGGAAATGTATATATGTATTTATTGAATGATTTATGTATATATTCATTAGATATGAATGACATATAAACATAAGGATAAAATCAATCCAAATACAGTAATCTGATGTAATATGTACGAAACATGATAAGCTACGTGTGCCCTACTTACCCGGGTGTGACCCGGCCCGGTCACCCCGGTCACCCCCCCAGTCCTGGTGTAGAGGTCGTAGCATTCCACGCCCACACAGCCCTCCGTCTTTTGGAAGAGGAGGCTCCACAGAGGCTCGAAAATGGCCACACCCACGTACCTTGGAGATGGCTTTCTCCAAACGGGGGTGTGCCGGGGGTGATACTGGAAAATTATCCTAACTTTCTTGGTGGAAAAAAATCAGTGTTTACCGTTTACCCACATGTTTTCCTCAACAAAATGGCATTTAATGGATATGTCCGGACATGTCATGAGGATATTATGGGATATAACTTTGATATGATATAACCAACAATTAAACATAGGCTAATGATGGGCAATGGGTTTGAGCAAAACCGGGGGTATCTCCGAAAATTGTGATTTAACAGGGTAGCTGGTTACCCTCCAGTAATACATGTAACACATAACTATGGAAAATCACCATGTTTAATAGCTAAATTCACCATGTTTAATAGCTAAATCATCGAACTAGATGGGAATAGCTATGTCAGTTTAGCAGAAAGTATTACACAGCGATAATCAGCGCCAATTGCGTGAATTAGTCGCCAATTGCGTAAAACACACAGCCCCAAGGGCATCAACCTGATCCAACAAGTTCAACAAGAACTGGACTCACTGGATTTGTCCATGGTTTTTCCCATGAATTTTTTGGGGGAAAAACCAGATGTTCCCTGCCATCAACCCCTCAACTTCGATGGAGGTGCCTCAACACATTCATTGTATAATGCTGGACCCGTTGGATATTAAATATACTTAAACATCAAATATAATAATACAATATCAATGTTATCAATAATGATTCACTGTGATTTTATTTGGATATTAATTCACGAACTTGTTCTCTTATCAAAACTATATCAACTTTGTGAAACCGATGGAATATCAGTGAAGATGATCATCGCAGGAACTTTCCCTGGGCTGCGCCGGGATACAGAAGACCGTAGATCATCCTGAGCCAAAGCCAGGCCAGGTGATGCCAGGTGCCGGAAGTTTCAAATGGAAGTTTTCTAAAAAAAACAGGTGTCTCCAAATCATCCAAGTCATGGATCACTGGATCACCTAGGATTGAAACCCATGGTGACTTGTGGATTCCCCAATGGTAAGAAACCACCAAATAATCAAACAATAATCAACTAGTTGTCACTTCAAGTTTGAACACATGTTCAAGAATCTCTTGTGACTTCACTGGCAAATCCACACACTAGACAAGAATGGATCATTATATGATCCGGCAGGAACTGAATCCTGAAACATGCAGATTAGATACGAAACAATGAAATTAACGAAGCATCCTACGAATAATAGAAGTTCACCTGAATG
>Ga0126342_10002440_pt1 | contig 28998 bp, 28 predicted proteins | sample Cyp1metagenome_FD_92528 | JGI IMG/M metagenome (GOLD analysis project Ga0126342, IMG submission 92528) | Coral microbial communities from Lord Howe Island, Old Settlement Bay, Australia - Cyphastrea 1 metagenome | ecosystem: Host-associated > Invertebrates > Cnidaria > Coral ... | reverse complement strand
GCATCTAACTTTCCTGCTACGAATCCATCTCTCTGTCTCATTCTTCCATCTACATATCAGTGGACACATCACATCCATCTTTCCTTCCATGTATATAGCTAGTCGGAATTGGCTGCCTACCTATAAATAGTTTCCTTTTTTGATGTTATTTTCTAGGTTTTGCGGCTGATGTTGTGACTTGCACCCCCGCGGTGTCGTATGTTTTTTTGGTTTGCACCGTGATTTAAGTCACCTCGTGTTCGATTTTGTTTTGAAATGCCGTCACCACTTTCGAACAGCACTGAGCAAGTTCAATCCAAAGTCCTGCGGCCAGGGCACGGGAGCCACTGCACCCACTGGCGTGGCTTTCGCCGTGCGACGGCGCCTCCGTGCCTGAAAAAATTCAATTCACTTAGGACCGTGCGAAAAGGCCCAACAAACAAGCAGTACCATATTAAGCCCTCAGCAAAAAACACAAAAAGGGATTCGCCAAACCAGTCACCCATGTCAGAACCAATACAGTCCACATCAGCCCCCGTTTAGTTTCACATCCGCATGTCACAACACTCGCCCATCAACACATCGCTCCACAACCAACCATATCCAAAATAGACATTTAATCATCAACCTATGCAACATAACCCTTTCGTTTAAATTTGAAAACATTTTGAAAATCCAAAAGCCAATCCAATACAATCAAGCACGCATTACTTTCCAGCCATCGCATTCTCGCCGTGGCACCGAAGTCGACGACGAGCTAGACGCCGAGCTCGTCGAGGAGCTCGTCGAGGAGCTCGTCGAGGAGCTCGTCGAGGAGCCCGACGAAGGGCGCGAAGCCGCCTGTACCATTTGACCCTCATGAGACTTATCAACCTTTGAACAAACGTTGCAAAACACTCGCAAATAAACCGTTCAAACGCCAACAAAGTTTTTACTTTCAAAGATAACTGCTCAAACATTCCCGTCTATCCATACCCTTCCGATCTGGTAAATCCACTCGATGCCCGACAAGACAAACGCACGTTGAATCCACAGCCTTTCCCCTTTTTTTTCAAACAAGAAATCGGATCTGCAAATCACGCGGTTCCTTTTTAAATCCGGAGAATAATGCCAATTTCCGCTGAAAACAATCTGACCTACTCCCGGTGCCACACCACTTGCCCGCTTCCGAGCAGCCGCCGCTGGCTGCTGCGGAGCGGAAGAAGAAGAAGCAGCCTGTCGCAAATATGCACGCTTTCCCTTTAATGCACATGCTGCGTCATGTCTCTTCCTAATTCCAGCCACCAACAAAAAATGACCAAGTCAGAAACGAACACGTCAAATGAACCCAATAGCGCATCTAAATTACACAATTTCAAATAGAACTCCTTTCAAAACCCCAAGTCCGCTACACCATGCTTGCATTGCCACAACCAAGCAAATTTTTAATTGTTGACCTGCCTGGCGCTGCAACTTCCTCTTCTTCTGCGGCGGCGTCTGGGTGGCGGGGGCAACCTGTCCGCAACATCCAAGGCAAAAAAAAAGAATGTACCGAAGCTAAATTCCCAGCCTCGGGAGGTGGGCTCGTTAAGTGAAACCAGGAACCGTCCGCGCGCATGACCCTGCATGCTCCCCTGGTGCGGGGGAGGGGTCACGGCCGCGGGGCCCTTTGGTTTGCAGAAACGGCTCTTGCTCCGCCCATCCTGGCCGCATCAAACAGGTGGGACCAGGAAAGAATAGAATAGCGGAAACCCCGATTCAATGACAATAGACTAGTATCATTTAAAATCATAGTATGAAAAGCCGTACGTATGTTCTCCAAAAGATACTTCCTTCATGAAAACACAATCAATGCTCCCACCATTTGACAAAAGCAGCCCACACACTTAAGCCCCTGTCCTGTGGCCACCTTTGCTGGTGACCCTCCAGGCAGTAAAGCCACAAGGCTTGACCACCTGGAGTGACCCGCCACTTCAGCCCGTAGTACTCCTGCGTTCGAGCAGGAACATGACCAAAACATATACATCCACCAAGTCAAGGAACAGAATTGCGTCGAACTGCCTTCACGACCTATAGTTCCCAAAAACCTTTCTGTCACCTCATCATACAATGCGACGATCGCTTCAATTAGAATTGGATAACCTCTCGAAAATGAAGAACCGACTTGTCCTCCCACGTCGTCCGGAGTTTAACCGACAGCGTGGTGAGCTGGGTCACGCCACACTGCGGGCAGTTGGGTGTTCCCCCCCCGCGACTCATGCTTCTTTGAGCAGTTTTGCCGCACTTACACCGTCTTGAGGGGGAAAGAGCTGCGATACACGAATTCATATACGGAAAAAAATGATCCTCTCAAATCTGTTCCGCAGTTGAATCAACCTCAGCCTCCAATCTCCAACTGTTATGCAAGCCATTTCTTTTCGTGCTTGGTAACCTGTTGTCTCATTACTACAGAAATTCCATCCTAGCTTTCAAGACATTCCTACCTGTTCATCTTCTTTGACCCCAAATATTCCCCCAACATTTGCCACACTCATTCAAAAACCCATGCTTTTTAACCCGCGACCTCAATCTGCACCTACACATCAATACATCGAAACATGCCTCGCACAATGATCTTGAATCACTTCGCCCCTTTCTTCCAAGGACCTCCTTGACACAGTGTAAACCCCCGCCGAATCCGCCCAGCCGTTCCTTCCAAAAAGAACACCTCCATCGCCCATCAATCCACGAATCCACAGGATTTTTCAAACAAAGCCACATACACACAGACACACACACACACACGCAAACCCATCTAGAACCACCGAAGTTCCATTAAGCCACCAGTCATACTAAGTAGCAATATATTTGAAACCCGATATTCCAAAACCTCAAGGCTGCGAGAAAACGGATCATATCCTGTCTGCAAACACCTGTTCCTGGCTTTCAATCATGAAATTCTACGCTGTAAGATTCCATGTCAGCAAAATAACGATCCCCGTTTATCCGATGCTCTTTTCTTCTATATCTCAGATACCCGAACAAAACACGAACTTACAAATCAACAGAACCATATAATCCAGCGCCAACATGTTTTCATTCCCTTCCATACCACGATCTAAATTATGATCAAACCGCTTTGCCTTGTCATTCCAACCACGTCATTGACACAAAAAAAAACGAACCGTTTGTCCCTCACATTTTGCATCATCATACTAGCCTATCAATACCATATTCAAGCATGTTACTGCATCCAGCAATCCAAAAACATATTGCCACGTAATATAACACTCAAGCAATTGGGAATACATATGCAAACAGGCGGTCAAAACATCATCCTCCATGAAAAAACATTGCAGCTTTAATTTCTGTAAACGCCAGATCGGTGACCTCAACCATGCCATCCTATAAATGCAAATTTCCAGGCAACATATTGATGCCAACGGCTCATTAACCTATCAACTTTCAGACCCCCCCGATCGAACATTACACCTGCAATCCCTCGGCACAATGATTTTGAAAATAATATGTTCATTCCCGCTGTGGAAAAAAATGCAGTGAGAATCACACTCCCATGCATTCCTGTTTCCATATCCGGCAGACTGTCGCTGCTCTCACCCCATGCCAAAAGCCAAGAAGATGGTCAAAACTTGTCCCTCTATCTTCTCCAGCTATTCAAAAAGAGTTTGACAGAGATTCTAATTGAACACCTCCCCAAACCAGACATTGAGTGTTTTTCTACCTTCTATCAAAAGAACAACTACTGCTGGATTTTTTCTTATTTCTTCTGCCACCATGTCCTGCGTATTGACAATAATTTCAAATCCCTTTCTTCATGCATCAATTCTTGCTGATCTTTGTCAATCACCAGGCCCAACCTTTCCTTGTGGCATGTCTCTTCAAACACTCAAACAAAGAAATGATGTGGTTTAACTGTTTAACATGTGTGTTGAACCCTGCCCGCATTTCCTTCACACATGTTTCCGCATCAGCGCATAACAATTGCAAAATGCCTCCCTGCCCGCCCCGTAACACCACCTCAAACCCAGAAACACAACCTCATGTTTTTCCGCCTGTTCCCATGACCGAAAGCCTTCGCTCCTGACACACTGTGACAGACTGAAAACGTACAGAAATTCAAAACATATGACACATCGGTTTTACTGTCATTTCTCAACATTTGTTGATCACTCTTTTGTCAAAACAACACGATTTTTTCTTCAGATTCTCTGACATGAAGTACCCAGACCCCAAAAACTCCGCCACACAAACGGCCTGACATCATATGATCATTGAATATCCGTAAACGTCATACAGTATATAATCATACTTATATATATAACAAACTATATCATTCCAGGAATGGGTTTTGTTTCATTCCGAGTCATTGCTGTAACTGAACTGTCCAAGCCAAGTAAGGCTGTCCAAACCAAACGCACTGATGAACATTCACGACAAAAAAAACTGAATGATGTTGCAGGAAGCTGCCACCGAATGATAGGTGTTTCTTGGTTTATAACTAGGCTAAGTTGGATTTAGAACTGTAGATAACTATAGTAAGGCTAAATATATATTGGGACTTCGGAGTTATTTGCTATTGACATGTAATGGCAAATGGGAATGCCTGCAATTAAATAGGGTACCATAGGGTACCCAAAGATTCAGTGGTCAATCATCATTTGGGGAAACCCTAACAGGAAGGAGCCCCCAAATGATAGGTCTTAGTCGCTTTTGCAACAATCGGATTCATGGGAATATGATGGAATATATGTAATGGAATATGTATGTATATATATACTGTATAATATATATATATATTGCATAAATCTATACGTAAGTAGATGGAGCATTATTAGAGTCAAACCCCTGGTATCCCTGGGCTAAAAACCCCAGTGGATAGGCATGGCTTTGGATGTTGATCCCCCGGGGTGGAAAATAAGCGGCGCTGTGACCCATTCCCATATGTTCCATGGTAAAAAACCATGGTTAATAGTTAATCTTGATGAAATGGTCATTCATCGAACATATTAAAACTCCTAAAATTTGGCCACTAGAAATCTATGAAATGTATTGATGACCTGTTCTTATATATCATCTATAGCATCCCAAGATTAGCGTTGTTCTTTTTGTTTAAAGTGGGAAACATTGACATATGAGGTAAAAATCATGATCACCTCTTGGAAATACTTTTCGGCATCTTTTTGGGGCTTGCTATAGTCGGTGTTTGATGGTTACATATCTGGGTAAATTATAAGATTTCACTAACCTGAAATAAGACCATATTGGGGATGATTCCCCTTACTAACCATGATTCCAGTGAGGTCGCAGTGAGGCCGTTGTAATCTACCCAGATATAGGGACGGGTCAAAACCTATTTTCACATATTATCACCGTATTTGGAGGGAATAAACATCCATTAACATACATTAACTATCTATTGTTTAATGGTTGTATATAAACTGTATATATATATATATAACACATGATATAACCATGGTCCATGGTTATTCAACCACTTTTAATCGGTGTTTAATGGTTCTATATGGTTATATAATGGGATATAGAAACTGCACAGTCGTGTGGCACGGCTTTGTCTGCCTCATGCAGGAACACAGGGAGAGGCACAAGCAGCAATCACCTGGCTACGCGACAAGCGTGGTGGCAGGTGATGGCCGTTTTCTCCTAGCTGAATCAGTGGGATTTTTTGTTGAAATCCCCATCCGCTGAATGGGGAAAATGGATGGGAAACTAACATAACTCTGGAAAATCACCATTTTCAATGGGAAAATCCACTATAAATGGGAGAATCATCCATAGGTCCATAAATTCATAGATGGGAAATGGTCCATTTTTTTTGGAAATCCCCGAACGAAATAAGGGGCGATTTCCAGGGTTTCAGCCATGAGGCCCTTTTCAAAATCCGAAAAAAAAGACCAAGAGATTCAGCCGCTGAACCAATTTGAAACCCCCGTTGAATCAATATATGGATAATTTTCCAACCATCTTTGACTACCAAAGCTTATGAATGGAATCCAACACATTTGTGATTTTTGTGTACTCCCAAGGATCTTGTTGATTTTCCTGTGGTTCTCACAAAGAACTCCTACAGGCACACCTGAAACAAATCAGTTGGAAGTATGAAAGTGGACTTCAAGCGGGAAAACATGTGGCGATTTTTCAACTCGCACGCAACAATCATTGAATCCTGTCTAAGACATGTCTGACTGACTTACCCTCTGGTAAACGAACATAACTATGGAAAATCCACTATAAATGGCCATGTTCAATAGCTTTTTGTATGTTTACCAGAGGGTAAGTGGAACACCGTTCCCAGGTTGGTTTGATACATCACCTGAAACTGAAATCCAACCAACATCATGTGGTTAAAACAATGTCATGAACTACCCATGACTTGGAATGGTAAACATACCATGTAATCATACCACCTAGAAAAATGCTGACTGGAGGATGGTGCAGATGGTGCAAGTTTGTCCATCAGGAACAAGGATGGAAGTAACTACACACAAAAAAAAACACAACGAAACTAATTGGAATGAAATGGGACAGACCCAAGAAGGATTCTCAAAGGTTGAACACTGCAAAAAAAGGTGCATTCGGTTGATGCACGGGAATATCTGCAAACATATGTGTTTTGATCCATTATGACGGTTTCCCGTCTGTTGTTCCCCTTACATCAACCATGAATACATCAACCGGTGGAGTGCAACCATAGTGCACCAATGGACCCAAAAACCGTGGGTTTCGGCTGGAAATCCAACTGACCAGAAATGTGTGCGGCAAAACATTAATCATACGTATATGTTCATACACATCCATATATACTATACAGGGATGATTGATATATGACATAAAGGGTATTATATAGTTAACAGCCTGACCAAACCCCTCACATGTTCTGTTTCAATTAACATTGTGATCCCAATTCGTATTGATAGTATACTTGAATACACTTGATACGAGGTGTTGATGATCTTTTGTCATTGTTGATTCACGAAAACCCCCCCATTTTCCACGGTTTGGCCAGAAAACGGCCAATGTTTCTTGGTTTCCATTGAAATCGCCACATGTTTGCTACGACGCAAAGCCCATGTTTGATTATTTGCTGCTTAAACCACTGAAATTGTTATGTGTGATAATTAAACCAACAAACCCCAACGTACTTCAATACCCATAAACAGCACCTTATTTTCATACAGCTTCACATTCAGCCCGCTCGGAAGTTCCACATCACACCCATTGCAGCCAAGACCACAGTAGCATTTGCTGAGTCCAATAACCGATCCAAGGACCGCCTTAGAGGGGGAAATCATCAACACATGTTTTTTCGTTGTTTGGATTGAAACTAAACCCAACAAAAAAATGCCAATCCAAACGATGGTGGTGTTAAACCAAACAATGTGGCTCTTGCCATGAAAGGCTGTTCAACACACCAAGTTATATGGTTTGACAAACAAAATACGCGGGTGTTCCAATCAAACAAGTGGAAATGAACAACTGAACCATCCACAAAATGGATAACCAACGTCTCATGAAGGGTTATCTACTCCCACAATAAGTCTTCTTTTTGGTCACGGCACCGATGGGCCACGCTTTTTCATCCATGTTGGGGTGGTCTTTGATGGTACGTCATGCAAATTTCCCTTTTTCCCCTCTCCTCCTTCTATGTTTCTTTTGAACCATGTTGGGGAACGGGAGGGATTGGTACACCTTTTTAAGGGAAAAGGACTCTGAAAAAAAAAACAATCAGGCCTGGAATCACAAACCGTCATTCTCTAAGACATCAAAAAGACTATTGAAAACCCCGGGATCTTTCAAAACTGACCCCATTTTCAGAGCACGAGGATCAGCACTTTCTTTAACCAAAAAAAATTGAGGTGGATTGTGTATGTATATAACGGATATATATGTATATATATAATGTAACACACATACATCATATTACCGTGTAAATTACATAGTATACTAGTAGTTATTAGCACATGGAATGAAACTATTATATTACATATGATACATTCCACTATATTATTATATTACTACTATAATAGTATATAAATATGGCAGTGGGTCAAAACCTTGTACCCCTGGTGAACATAAAAATAGCTGGTAAATGGATCTTCATCCCTCTAAAAATGGTATTAATAGGTATTGATTCATAGCCATCTATGTCACATCATATTGTCGACAAAAACACACACGACTCACCACCAACCGAAAACTTGGAGGATCATCCCATTCAGGTGTTGAGTTGGACTGATGGACGTTTGGCGCAGCAAATGCGAAGCGCAAAAGGCCCATTACTGTACCATTGGTTGGTAATATACTGTTAATATATGGTTAATATATATATGGTTAATATATGGTTAATGATGGTTAATGATAAAATATGGTTGGTGGTTTTTCGCCACTCCTCTGAAAAATCATGGAATTAAAGTCAGTTGGGATGATCCACCAACCAGATATAAATCTCATTATATCACTTAATATCTCCACAAAATCCCTATCGAATCTCCATTTATAGATGATTCTGATCCCAACTGAATGGAAAGTCATTCAAAATTCCAGTCGGTTCCAGTCACCACCAACCAGATATGTTCATCTCATGATCTATGTATAGTTCATCACATCAATGAAAATGACATATATTAAAGCCATATGTGAGAATTATTCACCATCTAAAAGGCCATCATAATTCATTAAATAAAGCCATATAGCATGTATTATCCAAATTAAAGCCATATATTCATGCTATATATCTGGGATAAAGGCCATCTTTTAATTCACCAACCAGATATGATCATCCCACGGAGAAAGGAAAAATTGGCCTCTGCAGATTGGGATGAAATCCTGTGAAATAAACTGGGTTATAACTGGGTTCTAATATAACTATATATATATAGATATAGATATAGATAGATACAAACGTTATGGTTATACATTAAGTATATGGTTTTGTAACATGAAATATGTTTGCATAAGTGGGATTATATATATGGTTAGTAACATTATGGTTATTAACTAGGGTTGTTAAACACTATGGCTATTAAACCACTTTACATAACTAGTTTATAAAGAAACCCTATGGTTATTAACAATATATTATATAACATCATATATCATTCTAGTTATATCACTATAGATAAATCATTGTAATATAACATTATATAACATCATATGACTATGGTCCATGGTTATTGAACCGCTTCTTGAGCTCATAACTATTTGTGGTTATTAAGCCATTTCTTGAGTGGGGTGACCCTCCAAGTATACAAGACCATCGTCCGTTTATGTACGTCAATGGTTTAGAGTTCTCAAAAATCAAACTGCAACAAACGACCAGGGGCTATCCGTATGTTATCCTAAATTCTATTCCCATAAGACATCATTCTATTCCGATCTGTTTGACGGTAAACTGCAGCTTTTAGTATTGTATAGTATTGTTTTATCCATCTTTGCCACTGCCAATCCCCCTTGCTGTCCAGGTACCAGCAAACTCAGCGCTGCTACACCTGCCGTCGATGGATCGAGGTTGGATCTTCCAATTATGGAATAATCATAAAGTCGCCTGCATATTAAATCAATGGGAATTCCAGGATCCAATTGATGGAGGTACGTTAGTACCATTTTTCCGGTCATATTTTGGGGGTATATTACGGTATATCCCCTTTAGCCATTGATAAAACACCCCAAAAAAAAAACACGGGTTTTTCATAGGGAATCTACACATGTTTAGGACCATCTTCAAGGTGTTTAAGATTGGGGGGAAGCACCTGAAATTGCCATAGATCTTGAATAAATCACCAAGCATAATCTTGCCTGTTGGATATATGACAGAGCATCTTTCATATCTATACCAATCTACATGCAAGATTGTGCAATATTAATCGGTTTTAATCAATCTGTTATGGATATCCAACGATATTCAAATGTTCGGTGTTCTCAAAATGGAGCATTCTTGGCTTTCCAGTTGTTGAACCCTGGTAGTCGCTATATGTCAGTACCACAACAGGCCCTTTCATACTCAATCCAACGGCAGGGTCAGTCTTGTGTGGTGACCTGGGTTTCAAAGTCAGAAATTGAATGATCATTATATGGGAGGTTCCTAAAATTGGGGTACCCCAAAATGGATGGTTTATAATGGAAAATCCTATTAAAATGAATGATTTTGGGGGGGTACCCCTATTTCTGCAAACCTCCATTTGTGATATTTCACATTCTAGCATATATTCTGACATAAATTCTGGCATTATGTGTGACATCTGTTGCTCTGACATCAATCGAAAAACAAGGATTGTTGCTGTGCTTCTCAACCTGACCCACCATTCCACTTCATTCAAGGAGCTCATCTGGTTGGTGGTATACCTACCCCTCTGAAAAATCATGGACTTAGTTCGTCAGTTGGGATGATTTTTCCATTCCATTCCCTTTTCTGAATGGTTCCAGTCATTGAAAATTCCAGTCTGTTCCAGTCTGTTCCAGTCTGTTCCAGTCACCAACCAGTCATCCAGCAAACTCGCCCAACCTCCCAGGATGATGCTTCCAGATTGCACCCAAGAGATCTGAATCATCTGCTTCAACTTGTCTCCCTGAAGGATGACCCAGGATGACCCAGGTCCAAGGGGTCATCCTCCAGCCATGAGTCATGGGGCATCACGATACTTTCCCAGCCACACCACATACTGTAACATTGAAAGAAGCTTGAAGAGAAAGAGATTTTCTAATATTTACCATGGTATGTTCCACAATTTAGGGATTTTATTTACCATTTAAACAGCTATAACGATATTTGTTTAACAATGATGATGGACATGTTCACGCTGAAACAAACTGCTGATGATCTAGCTCGAGATGATAGTTATATGATCGAAAAATGGTTAATAACTGTTACCCTCCAGTAAATTAACATAGATAGGGGTTGCAAGACTGGTTTCCACTAAAAATGAGTTTTTTTCAGGGTCTATGTTAATTCACTGGAGGGTAATAACTGTCAATAACCACAGAATTGTATACATAGCTGCAGAACTTAACAATCATTAGACCTATATAATAATCATCCAAATATAATATATATATACATATGGGAATATAATTTTGTAAGACACCCCTCTGAAAAGCACAACCATTTTAGGATTACCACTACAGTTCCCGTCATTTCAAGTGACGGTGTTCTTGTAGTTGTAGTGTACCCAGATCTATTGTTGTAAAGTTGTTGTCCATTGATAATTCCCCCATCATATATATACATACATATATACATACATATATATATACATATATACATATACACATATACACATATACACATATATACATATATACATATATACATATATACATATATACATATATACACATATACACATACATATATACATATATACATATATATATACATATATACATATATATTGCAATATCAACATATAAAAACAAGGAAATAATGTAAACATAATATATTATATAATTTATTATATATTTATACATGTTTTGATATATATCTATATGTATGTTACAGTAATATACATGTATATATATATAATCATATAGTTATATTATCCAATCAATTGTAAGGATTTGTCTTATCTGGCCATTTGGGGGTATAATCCACTTCCAAACCCACATACCCTATGGTTGGTTATATCCAGTACATATATTCTACAACATCACCAACTTTGATGGTATTCTGATGGTTATAATGGTTATATGAATATGTTGATTATGGAACCCCAGGATACCCTCTAGTAATCTAACATAGCTATGGAAAATCACCATTTGTAATAGGTACAAGGTGGGGCCCCCCAGTTATAAGATGGTTTATAAATCCCATTAACTATAGTTATAAGTACCATAAACCATAGTTATTGGAGTTATGTGCACCAACTTAGCTATCTAGGGGGCCCCACCTTGTAGACTTTATAAATGGATCGTTCTGTTTTTTGGATTCAGAACTGTCCCAGTGGCCCAGTCTGTATAGGTATACCCAGTTCCGAACGACATCCCAAAGTGATGCCTGGCTCGGCAACTAGTAATGATGTGGCCAACCAGCATTGAAAAATGGTGATTTTCCATGGGATTTAACTATGAAAAATGGTAGTTTAATGGGATAAAAAACCAACAAAAATCTGGTGATTTCTAGATGGGATTTACCCTCTGGTAATCTGTTGCATAGCTATTGAAAATGGCCCAGTCGACATAGTTGATGACTACCCATTCATAGCATGGTGGATCTGTCCATAGTTTTATGTAAACGTTTACCAGAGGGTAATCATCAGACCCCAATCATTTACCAAATTTACAGTACCAACCACTGATCCACTGCCTCTGAGGGTTTCAAAAAATATCCCCAAGTCACCATGGTTGTTTCAATACTATAATTCTGTCAGTCAGATTTTGGATGATTTGGGGCTACCCCCATGACAAAACGGAAACCTCCAGATACTCTCCGGTAATCAAAGGTGGCTGGCTGGACAAATTGGAACATCTCCCATTGAGTTCGATGATTTTCCCCTTAGAAACCCTCCATGAATAGGATTTTATCCTCATTTTCGTCATAAACTTGCCATAAGAAATGGATGTATCCTCCGGTGTTGTTGGGTATTGTCCAATTTCCACCTTTAATTACCAGAGCATATCTCAGGGTATATCCCATAGTCATCCCATTCATACTCCATTCATATTCCATTCATACTCCATTCATATTCCATTCATATTCCATGCATATTCCATTCATATTCCATTCATATTCCATTCATATTCCATTTACTATAGATACTGTATATCTACCATAAAGCACAGTTAAACTATTGATGGATGATGGTATATATCTACCACAAACCATAGTTAAACTCCATAGTCAAACCTAATTCCATTATGTTAATTATACCATCTACCATAAACCATATCTTCTATAGATATATCTACCATTTACATATACCCTCTGGTCATTTAACGTAGCTATTGAAAATGGCCCATAGAAAGTTCGTTGATTTACCCATTAAATATGGTGATGTTCTACAGCTATGTAAACATTTCCTAATTCCATGATATATAATTATAAAATCTACCATAAACCATAGATTCTATAGATCTATATATATATCTACCATTTACATCCATTCACCATGATACCATTGATGATTTTCCATCGTCGCCCCTCATCTTCTTCGCCTTGGCGAGCACCAACTCCTGAAAATCGCCATGGATTCCATGGGATTAGCCGATCAACTCTGAAAAATAGCGGAAAATGGATGAAAACATGGCCCATTTATATATCTGGTTGGTGGTTGACCTACCCCTCTGAAAAATATAAAAGTCAGTTGAGATGATTATTCCCAATATATGGAAACATAAAAAAAATGTTCCAAACCACCAACGAGATATATAGTTGATTGACATATTCCATTGTGATATTCCAGAAAATATTCCATTTACTATAGATATATCAGATATATCTACCATAAGTTTTAGGGATATATCTACCATATTCCATTCATATTCCATTGATATTCCATACATATCTTACCATCGCATAGTTTTCAGATGGTGGTTTCAGATGTTTTAGCGAACTGACTTCGGTAAAAAACCGGCTGATCATGTGGGATTCACCCTGGAGGATCCTGGGGGTGGGAGAAGACTCGGCCCCTTAAATGGTTGGCGATGAATCTGATCTAATTCGCGAGAGTTTCTGAATTTTTGTTGATCTAAATCTCATTGGTTTTACCATACAATAGGGAATAATGGGGATATAACATGGAATATGTGTATAGGAATATAGATGTAATGATGTAATGATATGTACAAAGATTGAAGTTCAAGTCCAAGTCAAACAAATTTATAATATATATATATATATATATTCTATTATATTATAGGTAAAGAGATTTAAGTGTAAATCAGAAACTCCTGGTACCCCCATGTACCCCCAACCTTCACAACCGACGATCTTTTCCAGTGTCCTTGAGTGACCTTGCACTCCCAAATTCTGGGTTTTGCCGCTCGCGGCTCAGCCCATGCGATCAGGTGCGCAGGACCGTGTTTTTTTCTATGCAGCAGAGGACGGCACGGCTTTAAAAGGCCCAACCCGTCTCTGGCGAAGCTTAAAATAAGTGGTTGGTGGTGCAATAACCATCTTGAAAAATATGAGTTCGTCAATGGGAAGGATGACATCCCATATATGAAATGGAAAATAAAAGCCATGTTTGAAACCACCAACCAGAGAATGATGGCAAAGATTCACATCACTTCTCTAGGCATTCTCAAATCGCTTTGGGTAGCCCAACTGTTGAATGGGGTCCGTGGGATTCACCATGGGCTCGTTTAGGAAATGGGTAGGAAATGGTGAAACAAACTGGATTTTAACTGGTGAAAAAAACAACCTAACCACCAAAAAATCACAACCCACCTGGAAAAACCATTGAAACCACCCGCACTTCAAACGCCAGCCGCGTGCTGAAACGAATCTCGCCCTCGCCGATGGCGTCACTCGCGTCACCGGGCCTTGTGCGCGGGGTGTGCTCCGTGGTTGTCGGACTTCCGTTTCGCTGGCGCCAAACGCCAGAGCTCAGGACCACCCACCTGAGAGCTGCGGATGGAGCGTCAGGGATTGGAGGAAAACCTCCGAAACATCGCAGACGAAAAGTATGTATACTGGTTGGTGGTTGAGCCACCTACCATTGGTTGGTAATATACTGTTAATATTAATGGTTAATATTAATGGTTAATATTAATGGTTATTATATGGTTAATGATGGTTAATGATAAAATCTGGTTGGTGGTTGAGCCACCTATAGTCTTTCTGAAAAAATGTAGGTAAGTTAAAGTCAATTGGGATCATGACATTCCCAACTCAATGGAAAATCATAAAATTCATGTTCCAAACCACCAACCAGTGACTATGTATATAATATGTATATATATATATATACATGAGGGATCATAAGTATATTCTAAGCCAGTTCCGACATGTGGCTTCAAATGTGTATGATAATCAGATCATGGAAGATCCAGCAACTTGATAGAGGAAATGAAGCCTCAAAAGTTGAGGTTGTACGAATCCCTATTTCATAACCAAGCAAGAAGCTATTGTTAGATGGCTCAACTGGAAAAACCCACATATAAGAGGTTTAGATATGCGTATGACATGTTATTCACTACTACGACTCTCTCCGATATCTGTGCTCGGGTCAATGTGACCTGAAACTAGGATTTACACAAAGAAACTGGGGAGTTAAGGAATTTTGGAGTCTTGCGGGAGTGGCATTTGAAACATGTAGGATTAACATGGACTAACAAGGATAATTCATGATTAAACACATGAATTCAACAAACAGATGTGAAGAAGATGAGGTTGCAGCAACTAGTTCAATGAATATCAAGAAAGTCGGCTTGGCAAACTATCCAAAACATCTCTTAGCGAATGGTGGAAGCAGCCCAAATGGGAGATATCCTGTACAGAAGCCAAGGCAGACACCCCTCACACTTGCGGTTTTCCCCATTTTTGGGTCGGTTGTGATATCATTATTGGGACTGTGGGTTTTCCAAGTGTTTTGACTGGTTGGTGCTTTGGAACATGTTTTATGACTTGCCATTCAGTTGGGAATTTCATCATCCCAACTGACGAACTCATATTTTTCGGAGGGGTAGGTCAACCACCAACCAGATTGATGATGGGCATATCGCGATGATGGGGATGCCAGTGGCAAGTGATTCACTCTCTGGGCGGATGTGAATTTTTCTGTTCTGCAAAGATGGGATGTCCCTTTGCCAACTTGTGTTACCCTCTGGTTATGTCAAAATAGCGATTGAACATGGCCATAGACATAGTGGATTTACCCATTGAAAATGGTTATTTTCCATAGTTATGTTAGTTTACCGGAGGGTAGCTAATTTCTTGTGATAGCTGGAATCCTCTTCGGTTGCCAGAAACTGGAGTAAGACTCGTGCGACCTGCGTTCATATCCCAAAAACGCGTCTGGGTTTGTCGTGAAACCCTCAAAAGAACCCAAAGCAACATGCTGGAATTCCAGATCATCCAATGTTTATGGACGTCTGAGGGTCTTGGAAGCTATGTCCCTTTTTCTTCTTGACTAAATTTACATGTTCTATTTGAGACATCCCATTGTTTGTTACTTTATATACAATTTAATGCAACTTGCATTTGTTCAATGGGAATTCCAGGATCCTAAAATTGAGGTACTGTACCATATAAGGTCATATTTTGGGGGTATATCCCCTTACATAGGCCTTACATAGGCCTTATATATGGTAGGTACCTCCATTTTAGGATCCTGAAATTCCCATTGATTTGTGCATAATTTTGGGTTGCTTCTTATAACTCATATTTGCGGAACCGTTTTCGACCAACTAGTACGTTGAGATGGGACAACGGTACCCTCTGGTAAACTAACAGTTTGCTATTGAACATGGCCATTTATAATTAGTTGATTTAACCACTGAAAATGGTGATTTTCCATGGCTATGTTAAATCCTATAAATCCATAGTTACACCCCATGATTTCCATATATGTCCATAGGATTTCTCCTATATAAATCATATATATTTAATGGCTTAGCTACCAAACAAAAAAAACTTGTTTTTTCTCCTATATATATATACATATATATATACATACGCCCTATACAATGTCAACCCTGGATTAAGAAACCCCTAGGTTGTTTAATTAGGAGGATACCATTTAAGTATCAGATTATGACTATTTGGGGAGTACCGAATACACCCCTCTTTTTTAAACCATGGTTTATTACTCCGGGGTTGACATTGTATCCTATATATATATATATATTCAATGGATTGGTTTCAGGGAAAATTTACAGGAAACCATCGATTTGCCCATTAAATATGGGGCTTTCCTGCAAATTTTCCCTTAAACCAATCCATTAATATATATATATATAATGACTGATGAAAACTGGCTCCGCTTTCGCCCAGAAATCCCACCTGCCCCACACGGTTGGTGTCCGCCGCGGCAGCAATGAGTAAGCCCTGGTTCTGCCCCAAATAGCCTCGCTGCTTTGTGAGGGCTTGGCAAGACCAAAATCATGGAGTTGTTGTTGAAAAAAAAAACACTCATTACACCACTATTAATATGAATAGTAGCGGTATTTACCACGATTTTAATATGAATTATTTAATCCTATTGAATAGAAAAATCTGATTTGCCACTATTTTTTCGTAGGATTTCACTGTTCAATCTCTTTGGAGGGTGCTTTTTGAAAATTGAGATAACTGAGCATTGTGAAAAAAAAAAACTGTTGGTTGATGCTATTGGGAGTTAAAAACTACTATCCTATAATATATATATATACTGGTTGGTGGTTTTAACCATCTTGAAAAATATTAGTCAATGAGAAGGATTATCCCATATATTATGGAAAAGAAAAAATCTTCCAAACCACCAACCAGTATATATATAATATGTGTGTGAATGTATACAAACATACATTGGAGATTATCACAATCCATCATAGGAAATCCTATTCACCAAGCAGTATAAAGGGACGAAGGAGGGTTTTGAACACTGCTCACCACATGGAATTTTGTTTCCAACTGGGATTTATATGTTCCCATGTCATTCTCCACATGTGATTATCTGCATGGGGATTTGTTTCACCAACTGAAAGCTTCACCAGCCAAAATGGTAGCTTTCAACGATTTGTATGGCAATTTTGAATAGAAAAAAATCATCTACAAATGCCTATGTTTTGGGAATTGTTTTTCACTCAGTTCTAGGGGTGTGTAAAAAACAACAAATGGAACCATAAAGCCAACAGTTGGCTGAAATCTGTGCAGAAATATGTTCGAATGAAACCAACCATGTTTCAGGGATGTATAGTGGGATTACCTATAGGAAATGATGACCAATATAACTCAAATAAGGAAGATGGTATTTAACACACAACGCACCAACACATTGGAGTTTTTTCACCAAATTCATAGAAGGGTGACATACCCATCATGTTTGGACTACTGCAAGATATGTGTTGATACATGTTGATACCCAGCTAGTGAATGGAATGTTTCCCCAAGCATCATGATCTCTACTTAACTCCCATGCTCCCCAGGATTTTTCCAAACATGGCTGATTCAGGCAACATGTGCGCCACAACTGGGAATGTTACCATCTGTTCGGGTTCACAAACTGGACTGCCAGGCAGTCCAACTTTTTAGGATGTTGGACTGTTGGATGACAAACCATACCAGTTTTGAACCCGGCTTATTGGATTGGTGATGTTCATTGGTCACATACCCCTGATATTGCTTACCCTCTGGTAAACTAACGTAGCTATGGAAAATTGCCTATTTATAGATGGTTTGCCTATTAAAATGGAGATTTTCTATAGCTATGTTAAATTACCAGATGGTAAATCCCAATGAATTTATGGCTGGTCACATACCCCGATTCGAAAAAGAGACAAAGACAATAAAGAGGTCTACATCACCATGAATTTCTAGGTCAAAGAAGAAGTTGTGCTTGGTCAAATCCCACTGTTCTTGCTGAAAATTTGGCTCAACATCCATCATGTTTCCAAGGAGCACATGCCAGGAACCCACCAACGACCCGAAGGAAGTGCCCAACGTCCCATTTCTTTATTTCTCTCAGTCCTCAGGCTCTGGCGTTATCAAGCCATGATGCTATGTCGCTATGGAATATAGTGGGGATATAATGAACATCTGAACCACCAGCAACTTATGTTTATGTATGTATATATATATATTTATCTATTTATTTATCTATTTATCTATTTATTTATTTATTTATTTACTTTTATAACTATGAATTAATTATGTATAATTTATAACTATTGATTAATTATATATTACACATATGTGTCATATATATATATATTAAAAAAACATGGATTACACTCGTAGTTGAGATATAATTTATATAATTAACAATCATGAACAACCAGGAAATGACAATGATAAATAACAAACAATTTCTGAGTGTTCTTTGATGAAGTAATACTGGATAGCAACCAGCAAATTGTGATTATTTGATCGTATTTGATTTAATGGGTCTATAATATGGCATAATGGATCACATTGACTCATCTTGATTTCATAATGGAATATATCAATGGATATCATGGGTACATGAATCAACATAGCCCCATTTTCACAGACACACACACGCCAGTTAAAATAGGGATTCATCTATCAGGGTAAATTATAATATTTCTCTAACCTGAATCTTAAGGCCATAAAAGGGGATGATTCCTCCTATAAAAACACCATGATTCGCAGGGCTCTCACGTGGTCGAACAACGTTTTTCGGTCGTGATAATAAATTTACCCAGATCTATGATTTGAACCTGGATGATCATCCCAGCTGGTGGCTAAGTGGCTAGCAGGTTTTTTGATCTATCATGATCTATCCAGGCGGATGGCCGGCTTAGCCAAGTCGGATGACAAACTCAGTTTGCCAACGCGTTTTCTTCGTTTCGGCCCAGCAATAGTTCGCTGATTCATCGATCGAATGGCATCGAATGGCTAGATTGTGATCTTTTCCATGGCAAACTGATATATAATTTATAAGTTACCACAGGGCATTCAAAACATCTGAAAGGTCAATTTGGAGGTTTCCATTAAAAAATAGCTACGGGTACCCCCCAAGTTCTCATCCATTTTGGTCGGTTTGGGATGGGATTTTCCGATTTTCCCCATGGTGATCAAAGCTTAATGATCAGAGGTATTGGCCAGAAAAAAAGTGGTTGCTTCAGTTGTTGGAAAACCCCAAGAAAGAGTTATATAATATGTTAAATAATTTTAAACTATGTTAAATATCCTGGAAAATCTTCAAGATCATCTGTTCTTCTTATTATTGGTATTAGGGTATCATGTATGATCAGGGTAAATAAATGTCATAATTTCATATAATTTCATTTCAAATCAAATAAATCAAAATCACTGATCGCCCTTAAAAGCAATGCGTTTAGCGACTCCGTATCCCAGGCAGTGACTTCTGCCATTCCCTCGGTGTTTGTGTTCAAGAGCCTCGGCCCGGCGATCCAGGTCAGGCTGGATGTAGGTTGAGTGGTCTATTCTCCGGATGTCACCCTGCTGGATGTAGGGAAACTCCAAGATTTGGAACCATAGACTAGGGGTGTCTAATAGTGAATTACCTCTGGTTAAACTAATATTGCTATGGAAAATGAACATGTTTAATAGGTAAATCAGATATCATCTATAAATCTCCAATTGCTTATACCTATATACATTAGCTGGGTAAATTGTAATATTTCACTAACCTGAATTAAGGCCATTTTGGGGATGATTCCCCTTACTAACCATGATTTCCAGTGAGGTCGTTATAATTTACCCAGTGAGGCTAGGGGGTTAACAATGTTAACAATTGACCCACCCTTCCTGCAGTCGATTGACCCTCAGGAAACCACTACCAATCCCATTCTGCTAATCTCAGGGAAGTAGATTTCAGGGCAAAAACAGTAAACATTTGCAACATGATAACTATGAATAACCAAACCAGGCTTTACCCATCCCCAAATCTAGCGAGGAATAACCAAACCAGGCTTTACCCAGCTATAGTAACTGTAGTACCACAAAGATAGAACAGCAGCTCGCACGATTTTAGGATCGGATGGTAGGCATCTGAGAAAACCTTGCCGGACCACCGGACCACCCCATCCCATCCCATCCCCATATCCAGTTCGTGCTCGGAACCAGATCCAGTTCGTGCTCGGGTCGCGCACAATTGCAATGATTCTGGAACTCGATGCCTGGCCAAGACTCGTCCCATTGACCATCATCGTTCACGAAACGGTCAGCATTATTTGAAAGAAACTGGATCAAAAAAGGGTGGATGGAGATTTTTCAGCATCAAAACATATAAATTGGGGCTTCAGTTCAGTGTGGAAACTTATTTTCCTAACAAGATGGTTATCAAGTTTGGAAAAAAAAACATCAAAAACACATTACTTAATTCGTTACCCTCTGGTGATTTCACATAGTCATTGTATTGATGGCCCATTTATAGATGGTTTACCGTTCTTAAAAATGCTGATGTTCCATGGCTATGTTATTCATAACCAGAGGGTAGATCCGTTAAAACCACAAAGGATTAGCCAAGTGAAGCTTCAAGAGTCGCACTGGACTATGAATCCATTGGACTCCCCGAAACTTGAAACGTTTTTGTCCACTCTTCAAATTAGACGTGTTTGTCCCATTAACATTCCCATAGGATCCAAGTATCTTCTTAGGAAGTGTTTGGGGGATTAATTTACTATAATTTGGAGGGTTAAGTACCTTCTCAGACAGTGTTTGGATCCATAGGGATTAATGTATCCCAGTGTTTGTCACCATTGAAAAATAGCATGTTCCAGTCAACAAATATGTTGTTGTTCCTCATTAAAACAGATGTTGCATTAAAAGAAATATGTATGTTCATGCACTAATATGGTCCATTCAAACAACTGTGTTTTCCACCCTTGGAATTAGCATTGTTCATTCAACCCTAATATGTTGTCACCATCAAAATAACATTTCCAGTAAACAAGTACGGTTTGTTTTCCCATTTGTTCCATTCTATTATATATAATATGATCGAAATAGTTACTATTATAGTATAGTAAACACATGCTATTATATATATATGGTTTTAAACACCATGAACATTTACTAATATTACTAATAACATACGTGGTTTATATCTAAATTAGGGAACATAAAATAAATGATTTTATATCTAACATGGTTTATATTACTATTAACATATATTATATTAGTATAAACCATTAGTAATATGAATAATATATTGTTAATATTTCAGTTATGTTAGTAATCAATGGTTTTAGCTATTAACATTATATCAGTCTAAACTAAATTATATTAACATCAGTTTATATGTAACATTCTATAATCATATATGTATATCTAAATCACCATAAACATTTACGAATAGTACTAATAGTCTGGGCTCAAACACCTTCCAGTGGTCAGACTGATTTCAGCAAAGCATTCGAGAGGTGGTTGCAATGCCTCGTTCATGATACTAATAACATATAAAATATGTTTCACCGTAAATATTTACAAATAAACAAGTTTCATAATAGATTTACCAATACCTTTCACTGGTACCATGAACATTCATAATATGAAGCATGCATTGATAGAGGTACCCTGACTTAGGAAACCCCCATGACTTGGTCCCCACATGAAGTCGTGATGAAATTTATTGATCATATTCCCATGACATTCCCACTAATCACCATATAAATCCCATTTAGATCACTATAAAATTATCATAAAATCCCAGTGTCATGCACCATTTTGTTGATGGCCATTATAGTTCCTATTTTTAATGGGAAAATCATAGTTATATACATTAATTTTGTATGGACCATTAGTGATTCCCACATAGTTATATACATTAATATACATCCATATAAACCCTATAGTTCATAGTTAGTTCATAGTTAGGAAACCCCCATGACTTTTTTCCCACCTAATGATTTTCCAACTGGCACCTTGGTGGTTCCCGTGTGCGAGTCGACCACCTCCACCAAATCCTTCGCCGCCTTGCGGTGCCTGCTGGAGGCCGAAGGACGGTGAAAAATGCTGGTTTCACCCGGTGGTTTCACCATTGAAAAATGGTGGGATTAACCATGACAAACGGTGGTTGAAACCAAGGAAAATGGATAAAAATGGTGGTTTACATGATGAAGAATGGTGATCTTGTTGCATCCAATGGGATGGAATGGATGGCTGAGATTTTTTTGACGTGGGACGTTGATAGATGTTAGTTAATAATTGGGATTTAACTAACATCTATCAACTAACATCTATCAACTAACATCTATCAACTAACATCTATCAACAATTATTAACATCTAGATGATTTATCTAATTAACAGGAAGTGAAGGTTTGTACATCTATAACTAATGAACAGAGAGTGATTTCAGATGGTTTCGTGAAAATAGATGAATAATTGGGATTTCAACGTGATAGGGATCTTAGGAAGCGGGCTAGTTTGTCATCAGCATGGTGCAGTTGGCTGGGGATGGATGAATTTGCGGATAGATATGGTTTGTGTTTATAGTTAGTTTACTAAGTGGTAAATGCTGAGTAATTGGGATTTAACCAATTGATATTGGGATTTCATGAACATAAGCAATAATGGTGAAGTGGTAAGGGAATCAATTGTAGCGAATAGACTCACTACTGTTGCAAGTAGATGTGGAAGCAACCCAAAATCTGATATAGAAATTATAGACCTTGGCGCGAAAGAAGTTGTGTTCGAAGTTGCATAATCATCTGTGAAATAGTTGAGATAGTTGGTCAGACAGCCCCTGATTGAAAACCAACGCATCCTGGTTGATGGTTTCAACCCCTCTGAAAAATATGAGTTCGTCAGTTGGGATTATCATTCCCAACTGAATGGAAAGTCATAAAATTCATGTTCCAAACCACCAACCAGCAATATTTCTGGTTCCGTTTCTCGGTCTTCGCCATAGCGATCGGAACTAAATTCTGCAACCATTGGGATATACAAAAAACTATGGAACATCACCATGCTAATTTCAAATGGGTAAATCAACGAACTCACCAGCAATCACCATGTTCAAGCTCGCTAAGTGTCAGAAATTACCAGAAAGTATCCAATACTAATATTAGTCATAATATACTAATAGCCATTATGAATATATCATGGATACCTTCTGGTAATATTATTGGTATCTAATACTAATATTGTATTATAATCTTTGGATAATTTTCCAATGACTAATCATGAATACCCTCTGGTAAACTAACAATAACTAACATAACTATAGAAAATCACAATTTTCAATGGGAAAATCCACTATAAATGGTCATTTTCAATAGCTATTTTGACATAACCAGAGGGTACTTCACCATAAAAAAAACCCACCGAGAGTGGGTGGGTGGAAGTTCCATCATGGAAACCATCATGGACCATGGTGGACCCCAAAAGAGCCCAGCCCGAATTTGTGGGTTTCACCATGGTCACTCTCTTTCAACAGGGATGTGTTCGTTCATTTGTCATGTTTTGCTATGGAAAATGACCATTTTTAATAGGTAAATCAGATATAATCTATAAATCTCCAATTGCTTATACCTATATACATTAGCTGGGTATGTTTGGATTCATATTTCACTCACCTGAATCTTAAGGCCATGGGGATGATGTTCCTTACCATGATTCCAGTGAGGGAGTACAGTGAGGTCGTGATGAAATTTACCCAGATGGATGAACTGCTTTTTTCTTTTTAATATATGTTCAACCAATGCTGTACCCTCTTGTAATTTGATGGCCCAGTCGAAATAGATGATTTACCCATTTTCATAGCATGGTGATTTTCAATAGCTATGCAACAAATTACCAGAGGGTAGAAAATTCTTGGCAACTTTGGGGCATCCCATTTCATAGGGAATATGACCGTTCCATATCTCCGAACCGTTCCCTCCGTTCACCACCGGACTCCGTAGAATTTCTTGTAAATTACCAGAGGTAACACATGATAATTCCCATATAAGTAACATGAATTTTCCAAAAAGAAACACTCCAAAAAAGGTAGAAAATGGTAGAAATGTATTTCACCGGATTTTATCATATTTTACCAATGTTGTTCACCATATTTTACCAATGTTTTAGTTGGGATTTCACTTTTCGATCTTTGGGGATGCCAAAAAACTATCCTCTGGTAATGACTGTTACATAGCCATGGTATAGATGGCCCATAGAAATAGTTGATTTACCTATTAAAGATGGTGATTTTCCCATCACTTTTCTGTAAACGTTTACCAGGCCGGGTACGTGTTTGTTTCCCATGAAAAATAACGCGAATCGCCTCAATGAGATGACCATCAACAGCGGATGCAGCTCGTTGCGATAGGTGGGGCACAGCGTCACGACCTGCGTGGGGGTGGTTTTGGTCATACTCTCTGGTTAAGTCACAAGAAACCATGGCTGGTTGGTGGTTGACCTACCCCTCTGAAAAATATGAAAGTCAATGGGAAGGATGACATCCCATATATTATGGAAAATAAAAAATGTGTGAAACCACCAACCAGATGGGTTTTCAATGTTTTTTCCACGCATTATATCGAATTAAGATGAATTAAGGGGTTTTCCTCTAAATTAGCCCATCAAAAACCAATGCATTGAGATGGAAATTTTAGCGGATACATGCCTAGACCCTCAGAAACTCCCAAATAACTGGGTTGCACTTCTGGATACTTCTGGAGGATTCAATCGAGGTTACTTTACCTTAGAGTAGACCAACACCTCTGATAGGTTCAACCTCCTGATTTTTGGTTGGGTTCCAAAATTTGTTTTCACATTAAAATGGTTTTGATTGAACATGGGGCACTCCCAATTCCACTGATTACCATCAGCTATATGGGTGTGTCTGAAAATAGAGAAAACCCCTAAACCCAATGGTTTTGCTGATCATTATCCCTATTAAATGATATTAAATGGCTATAATTGGGAATATACCCTATTTTCAGACAAACCTATATTCATCTATAATTTTGTCATGTTTTTCACTATGATGAACATACATGAACATACAGATTTGGGCCACATACCCTCCGGTAATCAAACATAGCAATGGACAATCACCAATCCAATAATCACCAAACCACTAGATGTTTTTTTCCATTAAACATCCATTTTTCTTGGGTATTTCCCATTGCCGCGATTGATTTCCCAATATGTCAACATTAATCAAACCAAAAAACAATGTTTCATGGTTTGATCACATATATCATCATTAAAAGAAACAAAAAAACATGTTTCATGGTGTATATCATCACCATTCATCATCATTTTTCCATATTTTTCCATATTTTTCCATGTCTTGAGCTATTTCTAACCCCCTAACCGCAACGGGCAGGGCACTTCCGGACCCGGAGTTTTCCCCGAAACTGGACCTGGCCCGAGTCGGTGGCGGCGTAGACCAGCCAGCCAGCGTTCACGAAACCTGAGGATTCCTGGCGGCTGGTGATATTTCATGTGGAAGGTGGTGATATTTCCCAATAGTTCGCGAAGTTCGAAGCTGGTGGAATTAACTACAGTAACTAGGATGAAAATGGTAGACGATATAACTGATATAACGAACTAGTAACGAACTAGTATTCATGGGCTTTATATCATATAAATATCTAACTTATAACTGGGGGGGGCACCACCTTGCGGGTACCCTAAGACACGCTTGGATGGTTTATTTCATGGAAAATCCTATGAATTAATGATGTATGGTCAACCTTTGATAGTCCACTTATATATTTTTTGTTGGTTAGGGTTTGTTCCATTGTTTTTCCACCTAAAAGGTACCTGTTTAGCAAAAATTGAAAGGATTTTCTACCCATCCAGGGTTGGGGATGGTGGTTTACCATCCAATCAGGGATGGCCGAAACATTCCCGGTGGTTACCCTCTGGTAAACTGTTACATAACTATGGAAAATCACCATTTTTTAATGGGAAAAATCACGAACTAAATGGCCATTTTCCATAGTTATGTTAGTTTACCAGAGGGTAGAATATTCTAAACAGTAAAATTCGTCAGATTGAAGGTATATACAATATCTTCGTAAAACATACATGAAATCATGAAATGGTGACCTATTTGGTTTATGTTCCCTTTATGTTCCATTTTATCATTTTATCATGACTGGGGAATCGATTCAGAGGATCTACAATGGTGAAAGTGATGGGATATACCCTCAAGTAATATTGTTGGGGAACCAATGTTAACCATCAAAAACCATCTAATGAGATATTGATGGGACATTATCCAATATCCAACAAGAATGGAGATATTTCATTGGGCTACAATGGAAAGATGATCCCAGTGGCGAGAATGTCAGTGGCCACATGTTAGATATAATGCCAATTAAAGAATGTCAATTTCTATATGTCAAATAAAATGTCAGAATTAGAATGCCAAATGGAATGTCAAATAGAATGCCACATAGAATTTTTCTCCGAATTTATGCCAGATAGAATGTCACTTGGTGGGGATCACTCGAAGAATATTATCCCGTGATATCCCCCACGATATTCCTAGTGTGGTTAGTTAAACCCCTAAAAGGTGGGCCCCGCGGGGGTTCCATTAACTGGCGTTATTTGATTTCTATACACCAGAGTTTTTAAAGCTATGTTCACCAACTTAGCTATCTTGTGGCCATACTCAATAGTTGAGGTTATTGAAGTTATACTCCACACTGGACCATACTTATTGAACTTATTGACGTTATACACCACAGTCATTGAACTTATGTTCACTAAGCTAGCCAACTAAATCCCATTAAATCCCACGAAAAACATCCCCTTGAAATCCAACAAAAACAGGTCGTAAGCCATACTCCATATCCATGGCCATGCAACAGGAACCGATGCCAAATTGGAGGTGCCTACCATATACAAGGCCTATGTTTTAGGCCTAAATTTCAGGGAATCTCCCCACAAACATATAGCCTGAAAAATGGTACATTTACGCAGCTCCATATTTTAGGATCCAACAAAAATGACCATTTAGTTCGTGAGTTTTCCCAGCTATAAAATGGTGGATCTTTCCATAGAAATTTCTGTTAGTTTACCAACCATCAATGGATTGGTTTAAGGGAAAATTTACAGGAAAACCCCATATTTAATGGGAAAATCTATGGTTTCCTGTAGATTTTCCCTTAAACCAATCCATTGAAACCAGCCATAGTCGTCACCATCCCCTGCTTTTCGGCTCGGCCCCGCGGAAATCCGCGGAACGCCTTCGCACACTCTTTGGACTCCTCGCCCTCAACAGCTTGGATCGCCTATGGGAGAACTGGTTGGTGGTTGAGCTACCATTGGTTGCTAAATATACTGTTAATATTAATGGTTAATATATATGGTAATATACTGTTAATATATGGTTAATATATATATATATATATAATGTTAATATATATTAATATATATATATGTATATATGGTTAATATTAACGGTTATGATGATGGTTAATGATGGTTAATGAAAAAATCTGGTTGGTGGTTGAGCCACCGACCCCTCTGAAAAATCAGGGAGTTGAAGTCAGTTGGGATGATTTTTCCATTCCCAACTGAATGGAAAGTCATTCAGAATTCCATGGTTCCAGTCACCACCAACCAGTTGGGATGATGGGATTATGATGGGAGGATGGGATTATGATGATAATAGTGGGATAATGGATGATGGATTATACTAAAATACAAATGATCTATATATAAGATTGATATGGGATGTGGTACAGTGGGATTGTCACCAGTTAGATTTAGATTTTTTTGATAACCTTACAGTATATAGGTGATATCCCAATCCGATAATTATAGATTAATGGGATTATATATAATTATGGGATTATATGGGAATATGATGACCAACAGGACAATAATGGGATAATGATCTATATTGTTACTCCCATTATATACGGTAACAATATCCATGATCTATATGGTTACTCCGTTACTCCCCTTATTTCCCGTTATATCCCAAGTACTAAGGTTGAAGATCAATATGAATATATTTCTATACCAGAGCTCTGGTAATCAAACATGTTTCAAACCTGGTTTGCTGGAAAATCCACCATTTAGTTCGATGATTTTCCCATAAAAGTTCCTTTTTTGTTGGGAATTGTCCAATTGCCATGTTTGATTACCAGAGGGTATGTATGTATGTGTATATATGTAATATATGAATAGACATGAAACCACCCACCGGTTAGAGACATTGTTTAGTAGGCTTTATGGAACCAATAATAGTTTGGTTGGTGGTTTTAACCATCTTGAACAATATTAGTCAATGGGCAGGATTGTCCCATATATGAAATGGAAAATAAAGGCCATGTTTGAAACCACCAATCTGTAGTTTGCTTCCATAATCACAAACCAACGAAATGTTTTTTTTCCCCACCTGCCAGGTGAGGGTTGTTAGATTTTATGTCAGTTGCCTCCTCGTCCTCCTCCTCCTTCTCCTCCTCCTCCTTCTCCTCCTCCTCCGCCTCCTCCTGCCTCGTCCTCCTC
>Ga0126342_10002439_pt1 | contig 29006 bp, 25 predicted proteins | sample Cyp1metagenome_FD_92528 | JGI IMG/M metagenome (GOLD analysis project Ga0126342, IMG submission 92528) | Coral microbial communities from Lord Howe Island, Old Settlement Bay, Australia - Cyphastrea 1 metagenome | ecosystem: Host-associated > Invertebrates > Cnidaria > Coral ... | reverse complement strand
TATATATGGGTATGGATCAATACCTATTAATACCATTTTTAGTGGGATGAACATCCATTTACCAGCTATTTTGATGTTCACCAGGGGTACAAGGTTTTGACACACTGCCATATATATATATATTTATACCACCTGTATATTTTAACTGGTGATGACTGGGGGATAGTGCAAATGGCATTACTCCAATTCCATTGCGGGCATGGTCGGAAAAGTCCCATCATTTATCCTGATCATCTCATTTATCCTGATCATCAGTGAGTGCATTTCAAGATATTTCAACATGGAATCCCGAAAATGCCACAACAATATTAGCATGATAGTTACCTGCAATTCATGAAAAAACAACGTTTTTTTTGCGGAACTCAGAGGAAGTCGTCGTCTCGAAAGCTATGACTTGAAAGGACTTGGGGGTGCAGTTGGGGTTGTTAATGATTGTTCCTGGCCCCAACTATGGGCTTCACAAGTTGGGGCCCCAGGGGCCCCAAGGAGGATTCCACAGCTCCAATGCGCTCCGGTTGCCCAGGTGGGTCGTATGGTTGAGAAGGGACAGCTGCTTCATGTGGTGCGACGATTGGAGGCCGGCCCTTGACCCATGGGGCACGGGGATTTCATGGGGATTTATAGCCTAAATGGGGAATCTTCACCAAAGTGAAGATTTAGCCTAAATGGGGACAGAATGGTGAAAAATCCTTCATGAATGAGTATGAATCATCCTCTAAAATGGTTGTATACCATGATTTGATGGGGATGGGTAACAAATGATCCATATCTAGTTGGTTTTTTCACAGGGATTTCACCGCCAAACTATGACTGGGGATTTAAACCATCAATCACTGGGGATTTATGGCCCTTGGACGACCAGGATAGGCCTGACCAATGATCCGTTGGAGCTCGAGAGAGAAGTCGTGTTTTTGTTCTGCAAGGGACAAAGGGTCATAGACGTACGTCTACTGTATATACTCATAAATCGCGAAGAAATCCAAGAAATCCAACTCCAGTTAATCCAAGATGACAACGGGTTGGGATCCTTTCCGCTTGGACCAGCTAAACGACAAATGGCGGCGAGAAAAAATGGCTTCGGGTTTTGGAGCCACAAGAGACAGGTCAGACCGTTAGCATTTGAATCTTTACTAGATGTTTTTTTCCCCATTTAAATATCTATTTGATTGTTGATTTTTCTTTGGTATGTAAATTTTCAATTGGACCATTCCTGTTGGACCATTCCCAATATCTGTTGGTATTTAAATCTCTATTGGTATTTTTAAAAAACAAAAGTTGTGTTTTTTTGAAAAATCCATATTCTATCTACTCCAGGATGACTCTAAATTTGAACCATTCTCAACTCACGGCTGCCATTTCAGCCCCGGCAGGTGGGTGGCACCACTGGACTGCAACTCGATACTGGTGAGTGGCTCGTCTTTCCCAAGGCGCTGAAAAAGTCGCGTCATTTCTCGAAAAGTGCCCCAAGAGGCATGGGATTACTTGGTAAAAAATGGCTGAAACCTATGAAAACCTATGGAAACCTATAAAAAACACATATGGAAACCTATAAAAAAACCTGTGAACACCTATGATCTTTATGGGACCTTCATGGAGATTTAACCCTCCAACATGGGGATGACGAATGGGGATATCATGTACATTACTTATAGGTGGTTGGTGGTTTAAACATGTTTAAACTATGATCCCAGATGATTCATACGTATTTTTCAGAGCCACCAGTTCCGAAACCAAAAAAAAGTCTAAGAACGACAAACAAAAACAATCTTGGCATCCAGTGTTTCGATTTTCCGGGAATCTCCGTGTTCTTTTTTAAAGCAATTTTTCCCATGTCTAACTCCTCCAAGACTGGTGGATGCGCCCGGCCGTGGCAGGATCAAGGAATCTCCCTGGAAGGTCCGCTCGAGGTGCGAAAGATGCACAACGAGGAAGCAGTCTGGGCCACCCAGCGAAGCGGAAGGATCCGGTATTCATCCGGAAAAAGGTGGGGAAATGATGGGAAACATATGGGATATATGGGGTACCGCAATGGTAAACTGGTAAACACCTGAAGTGCAGTTTTCATCAGGATCTCAGACCAAAAACTGCAATAACCATCAATAACTGGGGATACAGCCCTTATGATAAGACCATTTGATTTTTTTGTGCTACAGCATGGTACAGGACAGTTTTCCACATGGGTGACATCTCCAAGAACCCCAAGAGATGGATCGATGACATTTTTATTAGGGAAGCCTGAGGGAAATACGATATAAATTTTGGGAGCCCAGCACCAAACAGGACCCCAAATGGTTGAGTGGGGAATAGATTGGACTCCTGTTCTTTTGGGCTCCTGAATTCATCGAAAAACAGCCAGATTTATGAAGGATGAGGGAAGTGGCTGTTGAACAGAGCTTGGCAAGCTCGATTGTTCAAGTTAAACAAGTAGCATCAAGTAGCCCTAGCTTGTCATAGTTTAGACAGCTGGTGTGTAATAGAAATATATAGAAATAACAATGTTTAACTTCCTTCAGCCTAGTAGCCTGGGGCCTCAGTTGAGTCTGAAGTTTCTGGAGTTGCGGAATCCGACATGGGCAGCCCCAACCAAGTATCATCAAATTTCATCAAAGGTATCATAAAAAACGTAGGGGACTAGGGGAACATCCGTTTACTGATGCTATTCTTGTATTTGTTTTGGGCTTGTTTCATCTTGTTTCCCTACATGAGGGTTAACCTATGTTAACCTCCATCCCTTCATTTCCGCCTTCAGGAAGTGCGTGCAGATGAAGCGGTGGCTTTGAGGAAAGGTCCGACCGAGCTCCCTTGGGCCCTCACCAAGAAGGCACTGGTGGAGAATTTCAAGACTTCAACCGGCGAACCTTACCGTAACTAGAAGAAATGTCCCCAACACTGGCTTGATGAACATTCTAACCAAGACTATTCGGTTCAGTTTTGGGGATGCGTGTACCAGGCGTACCAGGCTTTTGATCACATAGAATAATGATGACAGCCATGGTTAGATGGACCTGAATAACATTTCTTACATAGAATCATGAAATAATCACTACATGAAATCCCACTTATGCTAGCCTTATTTCAGCCTTCGTATGCTTAAGACTTCCAAAAACATGTCGGTGGATGGGGATGCGACCTCCAAACCACTCCAAGGCGTCTCATCCCCAACCCAGGTAGTAGAACCCCCTTTAAGGTAGTAGAACCCCCTTTAACCAATCACCAAGGGGATTTTGAATGGCGTCAATCTATCCGCGTTTCAACGATGTCACTTAGGCGGATGTTTGGATTAAAAGTTTCGAACATTGGATCAGACAATGATTTTTGCGATGGATTTTGCTCTCTTTTTTTTGTGGCGCTACCGCATTTTAGGTCCCAAGAAATCCCTTAACGGACGGTGTTATAAAATCAATAGAATAAAATACATCATAATACATCCCAATTTTATTCTGGCCTTTTTCAAAACATCTTCTGTTTAGCTCGGACGAAGGACATTCCGAAGTTTGGTAAATCTCCCATTTTGGGGTCAAATTCCCTAGGTGAAACATGGGGAAATTGATTTTTCTCATTTTCCTAGGCCGAAGGATGCCGTTAAGGTTCCCCATTGATGAAACTTCGATGGATTGCGGGTGAACTCGCAGGAGAATCCGTCGCAGGTAACTGGTGAGATTTTCATCCTGATCATAAGCGATTCGTAGGCTTAACAAATTGAATAAGGCTGAAGTAAGCCCACTAGATTCACTAGATGATCTATATATATATATATATGGGGGTTTCCTGAGCTTGGGGGTACCCCAAGGTCGCTGGATGGTTTTTTAGAAAATCCATGTATCAATGGATGATATTTCTCATGGGCATCCCATGGTTTCCCCAATCAGAGTTCGGTGGTTAAAACGATGCCATTTTTACCAGCCATTTTCCTGGGAATGGTAAAACATACCATAAAAAATCGGTGATTTGGGGGAATGGTTTATTTTTTCGTTTTACCCACATTAACCAGTTACTCACTTGTCGAATTGGTTCGATATCCCACGATATCCCCAATTGATTGTGCGGGTTTGATATCTACCATTCCTTCGCCATGATTGTTGGTTTTATATCAGCCCACTACAAGGTGCAAAGTGGGGCCTCCAGGTATAAGTTGATTTACAACCCCCATTAACTAGTTCGATGTATCTACCATAGTCCTTGGTTATACCCTAGGGCCAACTAAAAGAGATGTGGAAAACCACTGGTTTTGGACAATGATCTTCAAATGGTGGGTTCTCCACATCTTTTTGTTGACCGGAGGGTTTTAGTTCTTAACCATAGATCTTTTACCCTAGATGTATCTACCATAATCCTCTTTGGAACATGGCTTTTATTTTCCATTTCATATATGGGGCAATCCTTCCCATTGACGAACTCCATCATTATTCAAGATGTTTGTTTTACCACCAACCAGTTATTATTAACCATCATTAACCATATGATAACCATCATCATTAACCATATAATAACCAGATATTAACCATCTATTAACCATATATTAACCATGGTATATGATACTAACTTAGGTTAGTTCTTAAGCAACTTCGCTCATGGGGTCACCACCTCCGGCAGGTGCTTCTGCCAGGCTCCAAGGTCTTAGCCATTCGACGCGCCATTTGGAACCGAAGTTGGGCGGGCTGTTGGTGCGGCTGGTGAAGCAACAAGAAGTATGCTGGTGAATTTATCATGGGACTATATTGTAATATATTGGGATATAGCGTGATATATTAATATCCATTAGTTCACCATTTATATATATAGTATAATATATTGGGATATACCATATAAATGGTGAACTAATGGACATTACTGAAACATGAATGAGATATTAATGGATGGAAAATTGGGGGATTTACCTTCTGGTTTCATTAAAAAACGTGGCTGGGAAATCTCCTAGCCGTGAAAATTCGAAGGCGCCTGGCTCTAACAACCATAGTATAGTAGTAACCATAGGTATAAATATGATCCAATCCACTGATGGGATAACTATTCATAGTAACCATAGTAGTAACCATGGTACAAGGTGGTGCCCCCCAAGTTATAAGCTGGTTTATAATCCCATTAACTATAGATATATCACCTATAAACCATAGTTATTGGAGTTATTTGCACCAACTTAGCTATCGAACGGGGGCACCACATTGTAATAACCATAGTAGTAACCATGGTATTCTCATCCACTCGTAACGCTTAAGTCGGCTAAGGCCCACCTGCATGGTGAGATGTGGATGGAAGTGATGCAACTGGGTGGCCTTTCCGGTTGGGTTCCGGAAACCCAGCTGGGTCGACTTCTGGTGGACGAGAAAAGGAGGATGTTGGAGATGGAACACCATCAGATGTCCCCTTTTTTTGTATAAAAGTTGCGTTGGAAATGGTTGATTGATATCCCATTAAAAATCCCATGGAAAATCACCATTTTTAATAGGTGTACCTATTATAAAAATGGTGGATTTTCCATGGGATTGTTTATGGTGATGAAAATCGGGAATTTTCGTGGGATTTTTGTTTGGATGATTTTCATGGGAATTCATGGCAGATTTCATGGGATCTTATGGTGATTGATAGGGATCCAAGAAATCTGGGGATGTTTTTATGGCCCATTTATTCTCCGACTTCCTGGATGGGACAGTTTCAAGACTCAGGACTTACGACTTGTGAGTCAGCTACTCTTATGACTAGGATCCTTCTATAGCCTGAAATCCAACATGGAGCCAAATCAGGATAGAATCGTCTTCCGGACCGGAAAAAAATTCAACGAAGTAGCCCCAAAAGTTGGATGGTCAACAGATGTCAGCCCAATTTGTTGGATTCCAGGGGCCACAGAACAGCTTTTAGCCTAAGCCAGACCGCTTGTGGCAGCCATCAACGGTGGCGTACGGTGACATGGAATTGGATGAACATCCTAAGATCTTCCATTTTGGCGTACATATGGCGCCGTTCTTGGAATGTGAAGCTATAAACTTGACCCATATAAAAATCCCCATTGTTGCTGTTAGACCATGATAAATCCCTATTGCAGGTGATTGATTTTGTTTCTGAACCTATTTTTTTGGTGGTTCGAATCCACCTCTTTCCTATACGTACATATATATATGATATACATATATATATAGGATATGATATGATGTGACATGACATGACATGATATGATATGATATGATACAATGTATATATATATTATGTATATACTGTATATACATGATATATGTATATGACATATTATGTATATACATGATATATGTCTATGACATATATATATATATATATATACATAACACGTATATTCTGATATATTTATATTTATATATATGGTATATACATGCACATGCATCCTATTTTCAACCATCAAATCTCCGATCCCGCCATGGCGCCAGATGTTAGCCTCGGACCTACAATTGGACTTCTGCATCTCCAGCCTCCCCCGACGCAACCGCTGAGCCGCTGAGGCTCCGGTGACTGGAAGCCATGGCCCATAGAGACAGATGATTTTCCCAGCTAGAAACCTCCATTTATTTTGGGGATTTTCCCATAGCTATGTTAAATCACCAGATGGTATATTTAAATGCTGTTCAATATATTTTATATCATTTCCGCCAAGTTGTTAAAACATGTTAACACGGTCATTATTGGTTTAAAAACACGCTGCTGTTTTTTTTCCCCTTTAATTTAATGGGTTGGTTTGCGGTTGGGACTTTTTTGACAGGAAACCACTGTTTTTACCATGAAATATTGGGGTGCACTCCCAGAACTGGGACAGAAACCTCTGCTTTCCTATAGAATTTACCTTTAAGCAATGCTGGTTTTAACCAGCATTCAGGGAGTCAGTGAAAATAGTTGAGTCAGCCGCTGATGTTTTTGGGTGGTGGTTAGTTTTTTTGATGTTTTCGCAATCAACTACGGGGATTCATCCAACAGCGGTTATACTGTTAGATAGTCAGACCTGGGTTTCACCGAAGGGCAAGCACTGAAGATCGGGAGACACACCATCCACCGCAAAAAGATCGGGAGACACATTTTAAACATGGGAGTTTGATCTTACGGCTGGCTGGTACATGGATGTATGATGATGTATGTACCATGCTTGACGTATGCAGGTTTTGTTTGAGATATTTACTAGGTATTTATGCATTTGCATCCCAACTCAACTGGTTTCAGATTATTCTTTCAATAAGACAATATTGGCGCGAAGCCGACCCCCCAGATATATCTAGATGATGGCAGATGAAGCCATCTGGTGAACCCAATGATAAAGACTAAGACGACGTTTTTTTTTTGAAAGATTCATCAGAGCAGTCAATTTAGATTTGAATGAATATGGGTATGGATCAATACCTATTAATAGCATTTTTAGGGGGATGAACATGCATTTACCAGCTATTTTGATGTTCACCAGGGGTACAAGGTTTTGACACACTGCCATATGTGTTTATAGCACCCCCCAAATAGATAGAAAAGTCATGTACTGTATCACTATTTTAGTAGGATTTTACTTATCTATCTTTTTGGGGATGACGAAAAACTGTGGCTGTTTTTTGAGGTTTTTGTTTCATAATTAGATACCTTTTTTTGGATCTGCCAACGTGGACATTACCCTCTGGTTATTTAACATAGCCATGGAAAGACCCTTCATTTTTAATAGGTAAACCGAGGTAAACCATCTATAAATGGGCCATTTTCCATGGCTATGTTAGTCATAACCAGATGGTTTACCCTTCGATAATGAAACATGGCAGCGTGATGACCGGAGGTAAATTTGGGGATAATTTGGAGATACCCGGCCTGGTAAACGTTTACATAACTATGGAAAACCCACCCATTTTATAGCTGGGTAAATCCACTATTTCTATGGCCATTTTCAATAGCAAACTGTTAGTTTACAAGAGGGTACTATGAAACATAACTAGTTATCCCCAATAATGAGATGTATGAGATGTATCTCCAAATTATCTCCGTCTTTTCATGGTGATACTACCACAATAATGAAACATATGGTGATAAGTGATAACAACAATCAACATTATCAACAGACATCAGACAATATGCATATGATCCCCATGTTTTATGGTATCTCCAACAAACATTATCAAGTTGATGCGGAGCCAACAAAACCTCCATCGATGCACAGGTTGGTTTCCGCCATCCCCTTTGGACGGCCGGTATTTTCGATGTTGGAAGATGCGAAAATGGCGCTGTGTTGCGGCACTGAAAACGTGGGAAAACCATGGGACCACCATGGGAAAACCATGGGAAAACGTGGGAAAACCATGGGAAAACATGGATTTTTGTGTTTTTATTATTCAACATGTGGATTCAAAGAATATTCACATAAGTATTTCACCAACAAGACTGGGGACTTACTGGTATCTTGAATGTCAAATGGTGAGAATGTATCAAACTAAAATGCCGCCAATGGAACCGAGACTGGCTCAGACTGGAAATGGAAACGGGGACTCTATCCACGCTGCAGGATATATTTAAAACTATTGAACTAACCAATCTGTGGGGAAAGTTGCAACGGTTGAACATGGGCCAAGCCTGCGCCTGCGCAAGAAAAAGATGCTCGCCCGATGAACCCCAAGGGCTTGGTTCATAGCAGCCAACTGATGGTTGAATCGTAATTGTCTCCACATGATCCCCCCACACCCTCCGGTACCCTCTGGTAAACTAACAGTTTGCTATTGAAAATGGCCATTTATAGTGGATTTTCCCATTGAAAATGGTGGTTTTCCATAGTTATGTTAGTTTCCGCTCCGGTAATGAAACATGGCAATTGACAATTCCCCATTTATAGATGATCGAAATCGATTATGGCCCAGCCACGTTTGATTACTGGAGGGTGAATCCCCAATTAATACTTGACACCCTCTGGTAAACTAATATAGCAATGGAAAATCACAATCTTTAATAGGTAAGTCAACTATAAATGGGCTATTTTCAATAGCAAACTGCAACAAATTGCCACATTTTTTCTGCATGGATTAACCATAGATCAGATTATCCATATATTAACCATATATTAACCATAGATTAACCATTAACCATAGATTAACCATAGATTATCCATAGATTCCATAGATTAACCAGAGATTAACCATATATTAACCATAGATTAACCAGAGATTAACCATGACCAGAGGGCAATGCTCCAGGTACGCCCCTGCCATGGCTCTGGGGACAATCAACAAGCGTGGCTTTTGGTCCTCGGACACGTGAGGAAACCAAAAGCTTCGGTTGCTGGTCGGTGAATGGGCGATGTGTCTTAGTCATTTCATGTCAATCCTACGGAGGAATGATATATATATATATATATGTATGTATATATATATATGTATACTGTATACATGTATATATATATATATATATCACATATATATATATATATCACATATATATATATATATATTGATGTAGTACATTACACTTTCACGTGCATATACACACATTGTATATATATAAATACGGCAGGGGCCAGAGGTTTTGCAAAATATACTGGTATATACAAGAATCATAATACATAGATTATATAGAATATAGAATATAGACTATATATATAGATAGACTATAGAATATAGAAGATAGAAGATAGAATATAGAATAGATAAACAAATAGTAAAGTAAACAATTTCCTGAGTGGGAAGAATGTTATGTAACTCAGCACAGATTCTCGAGGTTGCGGAGAAGACCATGCCCGTGTTCCATGATACAAAGGGGGGAGGGGGTCGAATTTCTGCAATAGAAAATTGGGATGCACGTGAATTTCCAGTATCTAGTACCCTCTGGTAAACTAACAGTTTGCTATTGAAAGTTGCCCAGTCGAAATAGTGGATTTACCCATTCGAAATTGTGGTTTTTCATAGTTCCGTGGCTGTTTACCAGAGGGTTTTTCCACCAGAAAGACATCGAGGTGCTACCCGACCAGACAGATGGAGCCCTGTTCTACAGCGAGCAAGTATGTGGAGGATGCCTGGGGGGGTTGATCTTGGGCTTGGAGGCACCACATTTTACCACTCATTGTTGACTATTACTGGTTGGTGGTTGGACCATGAATTTTATTTTTCCATATATTGGGAATAATAATCCCAACTGACTATTATTTTTCAGAGGGGTGGCTCAACCACCAACCAGATTATTTATATAGTCGACTATTGGGAATAATATTTGTGACTGGCTTTACCACAGAAAAAGGATTGAACAGCAACTTCACTTCTGAACGGGGTCGCAAATTCAGTGACCCGCACTTAGGATTTTTGTGCAATCCTAAAAATCGCCCTAGGGCGTTGCGCTACAACACATGCCACGTATAAGAAACCATCTCGAAATCAGAAATTGCGGGTTTATTTCTTTTTTTCTTTGCCACAGTCATGATGTTACCCGTTTTCGATGATGATGTTGCCCATGTTGCAGTGGGAATCTCATCCCGCCATGCAGTTGATCTTCGACAACCCCATCAAGCTGGTCATGTTGAAGATGACCATGGGTGCGGCCGATCATCCGCAGGTCGTACGAACGGTGGCGTTGGGGAAGTGCTTCTGGCTTCCAAAACAATTTTTTGGGAAGTTTCCATAGTGGGGATAGCCCAATAGCATAAAAAATAGCTGTATGGTTTACACTGGAGAATCCTATTAAAATGATGTAAAATGGATAATTTGGGGGTCCCGTTTTAGGAAACCTCCATCATCATGGCAGATTCAACCAACCCTCCCGCATAGACGACCCCCGAAGATTTCTGGCTTATTCAAGGGCTTATTAACCGCCAAAGACCACCAAGAAGGGCTTATTGAAAGGGCCTGGTTGAATCCACATAACTCAAGAAAATCCAATTAGCAATGGACAGATGTTGGCGGTTTATGTTTGTTTTCTGAGATTCCAAACAAAACTGGGAGAGAGGTTGGGGATATGGCGGGATCCCATTCTATGGCGCTCCGAAGAGCTGGAAATCCACTGTGAGGTGGAACATACCATCCCCCAACTCAGATAGACCCCACTTTTCCTGCTTGGTGGCTTCAATGATCATGGTTTTTCTCAACCCATTGATAAGAGACCATGAACCCACTTGACTTTCATATTTTCGGCGGTGGCTGAAGCACCAAACAGTTACCATCTGGTTATTTAACATAGCCATGGAAAATCACCATTTTAATAGGTAAACCATCCATAAATGGGCCATTTCCCATGGCAAACTGTTAAATAACCAGATGGTAATCATAGCCCATCATTATCAACATGACAAAAGATCCATAAATCCTGACCATGGCATTTATCCCAGAATTGCTTCGAGGCAAAATCTGCTGGACACCCCTAGTTTAATCGTAAAAACCACATGATTTCCGGTTGAACTTTTACCTCAACCATCCTTAACCCAATCCAGATATTTTCGCGAAATCTCCCAGTTTGATATAGTTTGATGGTTGAAACCACATTTTTTCTGTGGTAAAATCTCCCATTGCGAGTCGAGCGTCCAGGACTACATCCGGAATGGCACTCTTGAGGTCGGCTTCCAGCTCTCCAAGGCCCAACAGGGGTTCTCTGCACGTTTAGCGGAAAAAAGGTGAACAAAAAGGTGAAAAACAGGTGGAACAAAAAAGTGAAAGAAAGGGAATAGGGTTTAATCATGATTTATCTATCTTAATCATTCTTAAGCTATGATCATGATTCTTAAATACAAATTGGGAATTGTTCATTGCCAGGTTAGATTGCCCCATAAGATATCCGGTGAAATGTCGGTGTTGAAATCAACAAACGACAGCGGACAAAAGCAACTTTCATGATGGGAATATACACAGTTTGAATGATGAGAACTAAATCAACCCGTTGTAACTTGAACCACGAGGAACTTGAATGATAGGGAATAAAGTAACTTGAATGGCAGGATGAAATCGACACAAATGATGGTGATGGTCGTGATTAAAGAAAGGCATGATGGAGATGAACGCCAACAACTGACGATGATGATGATGATGATGATGATGATGACGATGACGATGGCGTTGACGATGACGATGACGATGACGATGAGGATGATGATGATGATGATGATGATGATGATGACTAATAATCAGAATAATAAGAAGAAGAACATGATGATGATGATTATGAAATGGCTCGAACGAAAAGAGAACAAATGACACAAATGATGGGGATGATCGCGAGAAACGATGAGGATAAGAGAAAGAAATGATGACTTCTGTGAGACCAAGATATCATGGGAATGAACCCAACCTCAATGATTCAATGATGGAAACGCAGACACACGACCCAACTGGGATCCCATGGGCAGATTTTTCCCAAATTCATGGCATCCGGATCCATGGCATCACTGTTGACTTTATGGAGTGTACATTCCGGGTACTCTTCAATTCATGAAGATCCATGAAGCCTGTAGCCAGATGCTGGTGCCAGGATCAGCCAGTGTGTGAGAGCTACAACACCTTGTCAGCTGTGCGGACCAGAGAGGCCCATGGGGCAGCTGAAGGGGCTCCGTTCAGATTGTATGTCCCATCCCCAAGATGACCAAAATTCCCTTGCTATGGTCCCAAAGATGTGATTCATTGCGATTCCATCCCCTATGAAACCATGGTTTATACAAGGTGGTGCCCCCGTTCGATAGCTAAGTTGGTGCAAATAACTCCAATAGCTATGGTTTATAGGTGATATATCTATAGTTAATGGGATTACAAACCAACTTATAACTTGGGGGGCACCACCTTGTAGGGGGTGTTTCATATTTCAGGAGCGGCACGTTCTGGGGGCAGGTCATTTGGGGCGGCACCTTGTTCCGCGCCGTGAAGTGCCTCAGGGTGAGGCAGGAGCTATCAGCCAACATCAGCCAACCACAAATAGGGAAACTATGGGAACAGATAGAAAAATATGGGAAACATGGCTATCAATATAGGAGCAAATTTGTCTCAAATGAGGACATCATTCACAGAAATTTGTCGCCAGTATGACCGAACAATATGTATATATATATATTAATAAAAATCATAACTATAATAATAATGATAATAATTAATAATAATCATGATAATAATAATGAATAACACTAATAATAAAATTTTAATAGGAATAATAATAATAATAACAACAACAACAATAATATTATACATATATATATATATCACATTGCCAGATTGCCAGTTGATCTCTGAGTTTGCTCACCCCGGGCCAAATCAGCCCCGGGAACTCATCCACTCGTGGCTACAGTTTTTTTAGGCAGAAGGAGCAATGGATTTCTCCTCCCTTGACGCTCACTGTAATACCCCTGGGAGACCACCGGAGAAAATTCAGAAATTTTGGATCTCAATTCTCAATTGACCCTGGCAATGAAGAAATTTACCACATTTTACCATAGAAATGATGGTTGTGTTCGTGTTTTTCACACAGAATTTTCTCTCTTTCCCATTCGCATCTTGTAGCAGATCGTTTCTCAGCGCCTTAAGATTTGGTGTTTTTGTTGGTGGACAAAAATATGGTGTTCCAATGTTTTCCATCCGAAGAATGGGATGACAAACAGTTCTTTTGGATTTGATTTGTAGTAGTTCTGATCTTTCTGATTTGGTTTGGCGGTGGAAGTTAGTTCAGGACAAGTACCAGAGGGCCAAGGCCCCAACCACCAAACTATCACCCCATGGGTGGTCCGGTCAACCCAGGCACGTTTAGTTTAGCCTGGTTTCGCAGATCCAATCATTGGGCCCTCATGAGTGGTGGATATTCATTGAGGGGAAGGGATTACACAATCAATTGGCTATGGATCAATACCTATTAATACCATTTTTAGTGGGATGAACATCCATTTACCAGCTATTTTGATGTTCACCAGGGGTACAAGGTTTTGACACACTGCCAATTGGTTCCATTCAATTTGGTTCTACCCAATATTGACCCCGACGTTTTCTCAGCATGGACCTTGGAGAGGTTGCTGGAGACGCAACAGGTGCACGGGGTAGCATCGTGTGAACAACATCCAAAAAAATATGTTCATCCTAGGAACCTAAACATCGAATTACCCTCTGGTAATTTAACGTAGCTATTGAAAATGGCCATTTATAGTGAGTTTTCCCATTAAAAATGGTGATTTTCCATAGTTATGTTAGTTTACCAGAGGGTAACATCCTATGCATCAACATGTGGTAAACCCAATGATAACCCATGGATTTCCCATGGTTTTCCCATGGCTCTTACATGATTCCAGACCATCCCCAAATGGTCCGGTCAAGCTGCCAGCGTTGGGTTTGGGTTGGCCTGGATGGGCCGCTGAGACAAGTGAATTAAGTCAGATCTATGCATTGAATTAGTGTAAGTCTTTTCAACAGAAGTTGGCAAGAATCCTCTGAAAATTGAGTCTATGAAACTTTAAGTCAGATCCATTATTTTCCCCTTTTCCAACACTTCGCACTGTCGACGTCACAAGTTTCTGGGGGTTGACCAACTTCTCGGGAGACTTCTCATGGCATGTTCATGGCCCAATCTGCATTGAGATTCGTTGTACATATTTTATATTTTCACAGTTAAAGTAATTATATTATATTATATTGAGAGGTCATGCAGATCAATATATACACATCATATATAGTAAGAATGACACTGATACTAATGATAATCATTAATCATAATCATACCATATATATACATATATAATAGCCATAGCAGCCGCGGGTAGATTTGCCTCCAAAGTTGTCTCGACCTGCTCCAGCACCATGATTCGCCAGGAGTGGGTCATGCTGAGATTCGAGGAGATTCATACGGAGGTGCTGTGCAGGGAAGTGGAAGAATCACTTGAGACGCATCAGATCTTGGTGATGTTTTTTTTTCAATATAACAATTGCGATCATCATGGCATATCAACATTGGGAATGGTTGGTTTTTGGACTTGGCACATGATGGGTATGTCAGAAAAAGGGAAGATATCTACCATCTGGTTATTTAACATAGCCATGGAAAATGGCTCATTTATAGATGATTTTCCCATGAAAACCTCCATTTATCAGGGATTTTCCATGGCTATGTTAAATAACCAGAGGGTAAATGGACAAAACAACCATTTCACATGTTTTTAGCTTTTGATCTAGCAAGATGAATCGCAGCAAGATCTGTTGGTTTGATCGTTTGAATCTTGGCAAAATCCCATATGTCCAGATCCTGATTTAGTTGGATATCTTAAAAGGATGATTCTTGGAAGTGGGGACATCAAAATGGATGTAAACCATTTTATGGTGGGTCAATAGTAGGCTGATCGATGGATAATTTCATGATATTCTGAAATGACCACAGATTACCCTCTGGTTATGTCAAAATAGCTATTGAAAATGGCTCATAGAAATAGTTGATTTACCTATTCCAAATGGTGATTTTCCATAGCTAATGTGGCTGTCAAGGGGGCCGGATGTGCCATGGCCATGGGGAAGCGCCTAGAGTTGCTGGCCCAGGTGGCCCAGGTTACCCAGGTGGCCCATGACCGGTAAAGTCTGCAGGAAAGGTAGGGTTTGTACCCAAAATATCCCAAAATCCATAGGAAAATATGGAGATTCCATGAATTTCCATGAATTTCCCTTCCTCTCTGCTGATTTCTTACACAGAAATGAGAACATGACCCATAGTTAAATAGTTGATTTACCCAAAGATGGTGATTTTCCAAAGCTTTTTGTATGACCAAAGGCTAACCGACAGGCCAATCGTGTCCCTCTGGAAGCCAGCGCGACGACTCTGAGTGTCACGCAGCTTGGCCCAAAGCAGGTCCCAAAGCGACAAATGGCTGGTATATTGGAGGTTTACAACGCATCAAAATTGGAGGTTTATAGGGTTTACCAATATTTACCACGCCTTCAATTGATGGTCATTTTATGATTTTTATGCAATTTTAAGAGGGAAAACGGATGAACATGGTTATGAACCAGTGGATGCAATGGGGTATAACATGAACCCCATTAAAAACGGTTCAAGCGAATGGATGTGACACGATGATAACCCCAAGTGACGAGCATATTTTTCTGGTGGGTTGAAAGCACCAACCAGTTGTGGATACATTGGGATATTCATGGACATTGATGGATTCGAGCTGATTCGAGCTGATTCGAGCTGATTCGAGCTCCTGCTGGGTGGCACTAGAGGGATCGTAGCTGGTGAACCTTTTCCCTCGTGATAGTAAGTCCCCGTTATGCGTATCTGGCATAACTGGGCTATGACCCCACAAACACTCTGAAACGCTGGCCACTAAGTCACTAAGTCATTGGCTACCTAGATTCAGATCATATTCAGAGTATATTCCCCTTATTGTTGGTACAACTCCAGAACTTTGTTGGTTTAGCCCATGAAGCTGTTGGCGTTCACATGTTCACCAAGCCCACGATTGGGATGATCCTCCAAGTCTTTCCAGGCAAGCGCTTCTGCCTGCGCCGGAGGCGGTCCTGGCTTTACTAAAGAGGATGGCGCCCATGAAGACACGATGTTCATGGGAAATTGAGGATGACTCATCCAATTTGGGGAGGATGAATCATCCAATTTGGTCCCCGATTTTTTGACACACTGATAAATTGTAGGTGGTGAAAAGTGGCGTCAATTGCCAAGTTTTTTTCCCATTCTGGGATGCATGCCCAGATGAAACGGAGATAGGCATGGCCCTGCAAATATGTAGTACCAAACCGAGCACACATTTTAGGCTAGATTGAGCATTCAATAAGCAATTTTCAGGTTCAGGAGCTTTTGATCCGTCTCCACATCATTAAGAGGTATATCATCGTAGATCATCGTAGATCATCGTAAATCATCAAACTAAATGGGCCATGGCTTCCACAGCTATGTTAAATAAACAGAGGGTCATATGATAGTAATACATTGGTTACATCATAAATTAATATTTCTTGTAATTATTGTAGCATTACACCAATATTTGATAAACATATGATGTGTCTACTGTGTCTACCTTAAAAGACACGACCTTTTTAGACAACGGCCGTTACCGCAACGGGTAGCAGCCGTTTCAGAGGGATGTACAGATCCCAAGTGACGTGATTTGTCCATGATTTTTCAGAGGGGTTGTTTTACCGTCACCCAGATACATAATTATACATAGACATAGGCTGACATAGGTAACATATGTACTTTTCTTTTAAAAAAATACATGCAGTCCACATCAACGAGTGGTTACCCGATTACCAGGGGAGATGATGTTTGCGTTCTGCGTTCTGCGGCGTGACCTCCTCTTGCGACATGAAAGCAAATCTTCGTCATTTCTTGACACCAGATTCTTGTCATAGCAAACACCACTTTGGTTGGTCACACATTTTTGCTACATTCCTGGAAACCCGCTATTTCTATAGTAACAATCCCAGCTATATCAAACCTCTTTTGTTTGTTTGTTTTTCATAATTTTCCCCTCCATCTTTCGTGGGTCCCCCCGTTCCAGGCCACGACAGCCACGACTTCTCCGGCGGCGGCCAGCGCGACCAGCGCCGCGACGGAGGTGACAACGACGCAGGGCTTTCGGATGCCCAGACTGTCTGAGGCTCGGGTTGGCTCTGGAGACGCCCCAAAAAGGCATGTTTTGTCACGAGAAAATGGGCAAAACAGGGATTTCACCATGATTTTTGAGGCCCAAAGACTAGAGTAACATATAGTAACATCCAATTTCACCAATAGAAGTGGTGATATTTTTTTGATGTGATATTTGAGATGTTGTGGCCCAGATGACCTTGTGTCAATTTGTAAGGCGAGCAGAGCCTTTCTTGGACCACGGGGAACCAATTTTTTTGCTGGGTGTTGAAAAACAGATGTTTGTTACTGGTATTGCTTGTTAGTAATTGTTAGTGTAAATCCATATTATAATATGTTGCGCAGAAGATCAAAAGATCATAAAAGATCAAATAGCCAGGAACAGGAGAGGACACATATGTTGCGCAGCAAAAAAAATCATGGCTATTTGATCTTCTAGTGTAAATCCATATGTTGCGCAGCAAAAAAATGGTGCCCCGGGTGGCTGCCGCACCCTCATCAACAACCAGCACTGGTCTTGGATGGTGAGGGTCGCCGAGGTCGAGACATGGACTTGGTTTACTTCACCTCGAGGCAAGGTTTGCATAGATCCCAGCTATTTTGCTGGGAGCCTTAAAGTTGGTAAATCGTTTGTGAGAAAGAACGCATGGTTTTGTCAAACACATTTCCAATCACTTTGGGCTATTTTTGGTATAAGAACTGTAGGGACTCTGTCTTGATTTCTTGACCATCCTTGAGCAAGTCCAAATTTGTTAAGAGGAATCCCAGGTTTTGCAGGACTTGAAAAACCTGAATTTTCGACTTAAGTGGAAGGTCTTGGGATGAAAGGACAGGGCGACCAGTATTCCAGACTGAGACGACAATGTGGGAAGATTTTTTGGTGATGTGACATTTACCCTCTGGTAAATTAACATAGACCCTGAAAATAGCCAATTTTTAATGGAAACTAATCTTCCAACCCCTATCTGGCAGGGTCTATGTTAATTTACTTGAGGGTAAGCCCCATTATATCAACATTCTATCCCAATTCTATCCCCATTATATCCCATATATTCCATTGTTTTGATACAACCCCGACCTGGGACCATTTTTTTTTCGATGCTTTGTAGCTTTCTTAGCAGTCAGGCCTTGCGCAACGAGGCCGGGTTGGCCCCTGGGACTTGGCAACCTGGCGGTGGTTTGGTGCAGCCATCCTGGCTGCTGGAGTCGGCGTTCGTAATTTTTCGGTAGATCGGGTGACCCACAGCCAGAATTACCCTCTGGTAAACTAACATAGCTATGGAAAATCACTATTTTTAATGGGTAAATCCACTATAGATGGCCATTTTCAATAGCTATGTTAGTTTACCAGAGGGTACCATCATTGGCTCAGAATCACCAGCAAACAGTTGGATCTACTGCACTACATCTGTCCGAAATCACCGAACTTTCTGCTGATTTGGTGCCCCAATGAATCAAGGTGGATCAAGCTGCATTTCCCCTCAACTTGCACTAAAGTCACTAAACATCAACTCGGATTCTTCATCCATTCCATATATTCCATGGAATCTCAACCTCTTCTCGTGGCTTAGCTTAGGGCCGGGCCCCTTGGGATTCGTGGCTCGACGCCAGGATCACCAAGACGTGTTCTCCACGATGCTGGCCTCCTCGGTGGCTTGGAAAAACCACAGAACTTGGGAACCCGAAACCTTTAAAATTAAAGGTCAGAAGGGGAAAACTAGGTTTTGCTGCTTGGTTAAAATATATATATATATGTAAATTACAATATTTTTCTTGAACATAGAATATTACATTGAGTATATGTAAATTTTACTACATATAATATTACAATGGATGACATATAATATTTATAATACTGGTGCCTTGGATGATCTCATGGATCCATCCCAGCTGGAATCGGGATGGCGGAAGTTACATGTAAAACAAACAACCACGGAGCTATAACAAAAATCACCATGTTCCAAAGTCACATGTTTTTTTTTTTTTTAACAACTATTTTCTATTTTTTCCCCAGCAATTTAAGGCCCCCAAGATTTTTTCCCACCGCTCACCAAAGTGGTTTCCTGACAGCTCAGCTCAGGCCGGTCTGCTGGCGGGCCTGGCAGGTGCGGCAAAAACTGAGCATCTGATGATCGAACACCAACATTAGAATATACCATCAGAAGAAGAATATACCATCAGATAATCATCAGAAGAATATACCATCTGTACCAATAATTAGATATACCATCAATAATCATCAGAACAATATACAACCTGTACCAATAATTATATGACAATAATTAGATCACGATAATTGGATATAATTGGACTAATTATCAGATCATTATTATTTGTACCAATAATTATCTGATAATTAGTCCAACTATATCCAATGATCTGATAATTAGTCCATAAATGGTATCCAATTATATCCAATGGTATCCAGAGTTGCTCCCAAAAGACCATATCTGATGATCCAGATGGTCTAGTTCATATTCTGATGATTAATTTTTCAAACTGAGCAGTATGCTTGGAGCAACTTATCTGGACATATCTGGACCAATACTTCCCCTCTCTGATGATTGAAACCAACTATTTTTCCATACGAATGTGATCTAATTCTGATCATCTTTTTGTCACATTGGTCAGACCAGACATATTTCGAAAGGGGTACCGACTCTGAGACCAGACACATTTCGGTGGGTTCCAACACTTTTGTTGGAGAGCCGATTCTGATTCCGACAGACCATTGCTAGGCGTCCAATCGTTTGAGAAAAGCCATTTTGAAGTACCCTTCAAAAAACCACCATCTCTGGCCGGTAAGAAAAGGGATACAGTTCCCGACTGACTTTCATTAGTTCGATTGCCGGAGGGTTTGCGGGATTGCCCAATAGTGGCGGCACGTGCCCCCAAGATCTCGTTGGTCATCATTGGGACCCTATTCGGTTGGCCGTACTTTGGTGGTACGTTACATGCCCGACTGTCTGGACAACCTCAGCTGGAAAATACCTCACCAAAAAAACGGGTTGAACGGGGTTCCCTATATTTCCCCATTTTAGGGATATTTTGTATCACCTTGTGGTTGAATGATGGTAAACCACCCCACAAAGGGTGACGTTTATGGGGGACATGTAAGGAGCCCTGCTGAATCTTCAAGTTGACCAGGCAACATCAGAACGTTGGCTTAGACATGTTCGACGCAAGAATTGGGGGATGATCCCAACCCCCCAACCCCTCATTTTCGAGGGAGTAATGAACATCTCCAGGTTTTTGCGTGGATCCAAAACCATCCAAAACCACTTCTCCCCCTTACCCAGCACGGTCGCAGGCTGGGTGAACGTCTTCCTCTGCCGAAGGATCTCCTTGGACGGCTCCTCCCTGGTGGGACAGTTGGGGGAGCCCAGCGAAGCAGCGAAGCGAAGCGGAGGAAAACGGTCAGAAATCTCCACCTTTTTGTGGGGATGGCCATGAACATCTTGGGCTACCCTCTGGTTATGACCAACAGTTCGCCATGGGAAATGGTCCATAGAAATAGGTGGTTTACCGGTTTACCTATTAAAACTGGTGGATCTTTCCATGGCTATGTTAAATAACCAGATGCTATATGGTTTGATGATGTTTGATGTGCTTTTTTTTGAGCGATATTGCAGGATTTTGCTTGGTGAACCCTAAGAATGACATAGAATGACAGGCCGTTTTTGGATATCAATTGAAGTGACTGTTGGACACTCACCTCAAGAGGGGATGTACAGGATAGCCAGTGCAGTTGACTACTACAGCCCTTTTCCCGTGATCCCACATTTGTGATTGGTTGCAAATTTCCATTTTGGTTCGTTCTCTCCTCTTTCTGTCCCGTTTCTTGCTGGTCATATCAGTCATATCGTTCTGATTTCAGGACCACGCAGTTGGACATTAAAGATGATGCTTTCCTCGAGTTTCCTCAAATCAACCCAATGTTTCGACGGGTTTTGTGCAGATTTTCCCTACAACGGAATGCTTTAAGGTTCCCATGTTGGACCTCCAGCTTCTTGCCTGCCGGGTGCTTAGTGGCTACGGAGTGGCCTTTTGGGACGCCGGCCTTACGTCTGGCTCATCCCACATCGACTGAGGTCATTGACTCACTCCTTTGGACCTCCTTGAGCGCACCGGCGCTGCCAGCGTGGAATCCTGGTGCCAAACAGTGGCGAAGGTCTACTTGGCTCTGAAGAACGCAGGGGGACCTGAAAAAAAACTCCATTTCTGTTGCGAAAAACATGGGAAATGATGGAACATGATGATGAATCATCAACTCTTGGAGTGCCTTGTTTTTAGACATACCCGCTTCCAAAATCTTGGAAAATCGGTTGTCCAGACGGGTATAGTTGGGCTATCCCCACATATACACCATTTCTGGGGCCCAAATGACAAAAATGGAATCAAACATGGAGATGTTCACCAACAGCAGAGGCAAATTCTTGACTTCGAGTTTCGTACATAGCATTTTTTTTGGTCAATCTGATCTATTTGTTTTTCCAGCTTGCCACGTTTGAGTACCGGAGGGTCATGGTTGCAAAAAACGTGTGGATCTTTGTCCGCGGGTTTTGAGTAAGATGGGGATCCGAAGCATGATGTCCTGGGGATATGATCACTCGAGAAGGGATCCCTGAGAATGGTTACATCCCTGTGAAGGGATTGAATATCCATTCCCTATTCTGCGGAAGAACAAGAAGAACAAGAAGAAGAAGAAGAACAACTACAACACTACAACACTACAACACTACAACACTACAACACTACAACACTACAACACTACAACTACAACTACAACTACAACTACTGCAAGCAACTTATACAACCAGCATGAATAATAACTTATCCTTCCCTGGTAATAACTTCCACCAAGAAACGGTGGACATGTATTGGGTCTGGATTTGGGGCCCCGTTCATTGCTCCAACCGTGGAGAGATTGCTAGCCACAACGGGTGGGAATGGGTCTATTTTAGTCTATTTTATCATATCCTGATCTTGATGTACCCAAGTTGACTTCATATTCGCAAAAAAAATGTCGCTCCCAAAATTTTAATGGCTAGCGAAGTTAACGAATTTTACCCAACATGTTCTGATTATTACTCATCATGGACACCTTTAAAAAATAGAAACGTTAGCTCGTACGACGTGACGAAGTCGTGGGTGTTGGGATTTTTCAGGTGCCCTGCGTTGCGGAGACGAAGGATGGCTGATGGCTACTCTCTGGGAACCAAAGGGATAAAATTTGGGGTTTCCTAAGTTTAAGTCATGGGACCCCCAGTGATCATCCAAGTCATGAACGACCATAATTTGAGTATTGAAACAAACATGGTGACGACTGGGGTACCCCCATTTGTGGAAACCTCGAAATAACTGACTGAGTAACTCAGGGATAATTTATAAAAAACCCTACATAGTGTTTAACTAAGCATGTTATCTCTAGTTATTTAGGGAATCTATAACTTATTAAACAAGTAAGGGATTTAAGTGACTAAATGGGGACTTAGTGGTTAAGTAGGGATAGGGGGATTTGGCAGGCTATCCTGACGGATAGTAGCTGAAGGGAGTTAATTTTTGGACTTCATGGGACGAAAAAGGACCATGATATCAGATGTACCCTTTGGAAAATTGCTAGAGCTTGCAAAGTGGTATTAGATGGCCCTACTTCGATGATGTACCGTACCTAGTAGCTCAATGGCGAAGTTCTGTAGGTCATACCTTTCAAACAATGGATTCAAATTGTAGAACTGTTCTTTGGTTGTCATAGACTTTTTCAAGGAACAGTAAACAGTGCTTAATCTACCTCCAAACCACTTGATGAAGCACCCTGACTTTCCCAGGAGCGCAAGCTGAGCTTCAGGCCTCTGAGGTCCATGGAGGCCTGGCGATCTACCCCAGGGGGTAATGGCTGGATCAAAAACGGGAAATCCACAATCGAAATGGAGCTTTTACTTGGAAAGGCATATACAAATCATATATAGATGGTGGATTTTTCATGATTTTTCCGTCGAACTTGCTCTAACTTACAAAAAACATCCTCTGATCCCACCATCCAGCACCCATTGATCCGCAGGCAATGCGCTGGTGGAGCGATTTGCCCCAGCTGGAGGTTGGGAGATTGAAACACGCCGACCAAAATTACAAGCCACCAACATACCCATTTCAGGAAGATATCCGTTTTCTTCAAGGCGGTGAGAGCAACTAAGAACTTCAGTGGATATCTATAGATTCTTCAGTGATATATATATATTTATTGAATGACGCCAATGTATCCATTGAATTCCATTGATATTATGGGTCCAAGCTACGTTTCCTCTTTTGTTTTTGCAGATGGAGCACTTGCCTCGGCGCTTGCAGCACGAGACGCGTTGGGGTTTCCCAGATGACGGTGGTGAATGTCATTTCTCAGCTTGGCGAACAGGGAGACATGGTGGATATTGGGAACATTGGTGGTTTTGAAGGTCTCTGGACTCTAGTACTTCCCAGGACTCTTGGCATACTTTTTCCTTCTTTTGCCAGTGTTGGCAACTTGCTTTCACCCCTTTCACCCCATTTTTTCTCTCCAAACGGAGATGAACAAAAGAGATGTTGCAGTTGAGCTCGATTTGAGTATTTGGTCTGCCCATTGACTCGTCTCAATGTCCATGCTGTGATCGCCCAGAATTTTTCTCACCAGTTCGATGACTTTAGGCCATTTTAGGATTTTGCAGATTTCCTATTTCTCAGCCATCTTTGATGAAACCAGAGGGTATTTACATATGTTTATTTACCACCCAACATGTTCCATTGAAATGTAGGCCATGGTGGGATGGTGACCGGCTTAGGCTGGGAAGATCTCTTCACTCCTGCCAGGTCGGCTGGTCGGGGCTGGGAAGGAGGTCACCTTGGATATCTCCAAGACATTTTGTGTCCTCAAACATGGCAAACTGGGAAATCCCGGTGGCCTAAATGGAGGTTTCAATGGCGAAAACTATCGAACTAACATGACCAGTTTGGGGAATTTTCCGGCTAGCCATGTGTGATGAAACCAGAGGGTACATATATTCAGTTTCTCATCATGTTTCTTTCCATCTTCCTGATTCTCTCTTCTTACATACTCACACTTTTTTTTTTGGAGGCCATGGGATTTATGTAATATCATGTGATATCCATTTTTGTGTTGAAGAAACACTTGGTTATCCCTAGGAAAAATGAGAGGTTCAGTCACGGTATGGTGGGGATACCCCGGACCCCACATGATTTGCACCGTAGTGATGAAACATGGCGATGCCAGTACTTGGAGTTGCAAAATTTTCAAAGCTCATCAATGCCATACCCTCTGGTTATGACTAACATAGCTATGGTATAGATGGCCCATAGAAATAGATGGTTTACCGAACTTAAAAATGGTGGATCTTTCCATGGCTACGTTAAATAACCAGATGGTATTTTTTTTTTGGTGATTTCGAAGTGTTTGCTAGCAAAGTATAGGGACAGGGTTGCCCAATCTCCGAGGGCCTGGAGATTGACCCACAGATTTTGCATATTTCGCTGGTGCAACTTTTGCATATCACATTTTTAACACTGGTTGGTGGTTTGGAACATCTGGTTAATAGTGATGGTTAATAGTGGTTAAAGATGGCTATAAACCAACAACAATGGGAATATGATGGTTATATACTGGTTGGTGGTTTAGAACATGAATTTTATTTTCCCATATATTCGGACTGTCATCATCCCCAACTGACTTGAACTCCATGATTTTTCAGAGGGGTTCGCAGCAACCACCAACCAGAACTGACACGTCTCCGAGTTCACGTCTCCGAGATCGGTAGCGATTTCCGAGATCTCATCTGCCATGTCATGCTAAGCCAGGCACCTGGCTTCAAGGATGCAGGACCTTTTACAGACCTGTCCTGACCTGTCGATCATTTGGAGATTTCTTACAGCAAACTGAAAACAGCAGAAGGATCCTGTCGATCCACGCCATGACGAGGAGATGGTGGTTCTGGGTCGACTCCCAGAGCCCAAGAAGTTTGGAAACTCAGATTGGGACAGCTTGGATGCTACCCATCCTTGACATTCATGGATTTCAAAGGACGTGGGGATTGCTGAGCTACCTAATATATATATATATATATGATATTGAAATATGATGATTTCATCAAACTAGGTATGCTATGGTATGCTATTGTTGGTTGATAGAATATGAACTTGGATCATCCCTTGTTTGCAAATATGTAATCCCAGAGGTGACATCTTTGCTATGAACCACACCTACTCACGGATGATGCCGGATTTTTGGTCCATTGAATGGCTGGAGTCCAATATGGCGTAGGATGTTCTGGGCATCCTGTGGTGAAACATGAAATGAACATCTGCAATTAGTAGAAGATTTGATGATGTTCTTCTTTTTGCATACCCATGAATGAACAGGGATTGCTGATTGCCGAATCCCATTTAAATCCATTAAATCAACTTATAGATGATTTACCCCTTGAAAAAAAACGGGGTTTGATGCCCAGCGAATGTTTCCCCGAGTTCCCCCGCGAAAAAACAACAGCCAAAACTGAGGTGGTTGACGGTGGCCATGCGAACGCGGAGCCAGACGGAACCACACGAATTGGCAAAGGTGAGGATTCTGCAGATTCTGGATGAATGGGGTAAACCCAATCATAAACCTTCAATTACGGATGTCTATTTACCAGCTATTTCTAGCAAACATGGGGATGCAGTAATTTAACATGGCAATGGAAAATCAACCATTCATACATGATTCATCCCATCTCTTCCACGTAAAAAGTTGGGATTTTCATTTGCCATGTTAGATTACCAGAGGGTGTTGAGAATCATGTTAGGACAAAGTGCCTTGATGGAAGATATGAAGACAGACACATAGGGGGATATGGTGGGGATATGGTGGGGATATATATATAATATAATATATAATATATACATATTATATATATAAATAATATATATATATAATATATATATATATCCATCGATCAATGGAAGAGATTTGTATCATATTCGTTATATTACGTGAGTAAATGGGGTTGAACCATTAATAAAACGGGGGATATGGGTATGGCTCAAGCCATTTCGGCACCAATGGACCCACAGAAATATGTTGATCATCCTCAGTGTCGCCATAGGCCATAGGCGGCATAGCAACCTGGCGGTCGCCATAGCCCCGTTTCCCTCAATTGGGATCGAAGGATTGGGGGATTGACCCCAAAATGGGATGAAGTCACAAAACTTCGTCGTCGCCCCAACTTTGCGCGAGGTGATCCAAAAGCTTTTTCTAGCTGACGACGGCATGCTGGTGGGGTTGGGGGGCAAGTTCGACCGCAAGTTGGGGCATCAATGCCCCCAGATTTTTTTGTTGGCTTTATCACATCTTCCCATTTTCAAGGTGTTTCATTGCCCTTCTGATGTGTGGTGGAGGCTTACATGTGTTTTTGATACGGAAGTGGAGAGTCAACTTGTGCACAGTGCACTACCTTGTAATTGGACCCTGTTGGCCTTGTACAGTTTTCCACAGATGATTTGTTGAACAAATATCTTAGAGAGCTACTTACCGGCTACTTTTCCATGCTTCAAGGAACGCCCCTGGCTTTTGGGCTACAAGAATCGCTTCAACGTTTAGTTTTCCTCATTTTTGGAAATAACCAAACATATCGAACAAAATCATGCAAAATAACTATTGACATTATTGAAATACACATTCAGAATCAATCACCAGTCATGGGGAACAAGGCCTCAGTTGGAAGTGAAGGGCAATTCTCCACCAGGTCCTCATACACTTGTCAGACTCGACCACGAGGCGTTTTCTTTTTTTTTCCGCGGTGGAGGTGGCTCTTTTTTTTTGGGGGGGGTGGGGTCAATTGCAGTTTCACACATTCTGGCCTAAGGAAAAACATGGTGAATCACAGCGAGTTTCGCCCCCGTAGCAACTAGGGTGTTGGGAGCACTGAAAAATCGAGGTTGGGGAAGATGACAACAACCCAATGACTGGGAAAACGAGCGAGAAAAAATCTAGGCCGGTGGGTGTGAACAGCTATTTGCTTAAAGCCGCCGTGCTGAAAATACACAACAGGGTGAACTTATTCATCTTGGCATACTCGAAATTCCATTGGAATATTGCTTCGAAACACTTTGTTTCGCCAATTCAACGCATTGCTTAGTCAATACACAACAAACAAATAATATGCCATAACCCATCCATTTTGGGGTACCACCATTTATTGAACCCCCAATCTCAGTGATTTGGGTCTTAAGTTTGAAAACCCCTCGGATGCAGCCATCCTGCTTGGGTCAAGGATGTACATATCTGACATATCTCATATACGACTCGGCCAATCTGTTGCCTGTGGTTGTCGTTTTCTTGACATATCTAAAAGCCCACACTTTCTCCTGAAGATCTGCTGAGTCATGAAATCGCATCAGCTCATCAGAAAGCATGAACGGAACATCCCTTGATTTCTGGGTCGACTGTAGCATGGGAAACCAGACTAACCACAGCAGAAAGATGACTAACCAGTCAACAACTTGGAGGGTCTCCAAGGTTCGCAGAGGCTAGTAATATGTCTTCCGCATCAGTCTCTACAAGTCATCTGCTTCGATCATGGCATTATGGCGTTAGCGCCTCACTCGCAGCGCAGCTGCAGTCGCTGGCTGGTGGTGGATACAGATGCAGGTGCAATCGCGTTTCGATTTGGGGTGCATTTCGATTAATATGTCTATATTCACCATAGTTGTAGATAGTTGTTGGGGCCCCATATCCCAACTTATGGAGGTTATTTATGGAGGTTATTCCCATTCTATACCATTTCTATACCCATGAATAAACCCAACCGCACCCCCGAGTGTATCACAGGTTGCAGGAAACTGCGGGTCAGTCTCAAATTCGCCTGGCGAAATCGTTTGGGTCATGATGAACTACCGGTGTCATCAGAATATTGGTTCATAGTGATGGTTTTTATAGTGGTTAATAGACTATAAACCTGGTTCATAGTGGTTAATAGAATGGGCTAGCGCCCTGGTGCCGCCGACCCCCCTTTGTGGGGGTTGGCAGGGCAGGATCAGTAAATAAAACCACGGGAGAAGTAAAAACAATAATCAACGATCATATCCCAAGCAGGGTCATGGAAGAAAAGATCAACAGCGAAGCAGAATCATAGACAACTTAGTTGCTCGGGCACTCGCGTTGCGAGCACTCGGCACTCACGTGCTGCAACTTACGTGCTGCAACGTATGCCAATGCATTTTTCATGGACGGAAATACGTCATTGTTTTTTTTTGAGTGAGAGGCGTGTCGATGCTTTTTTTGGTGAATCAAAAATGCATTGGCATACTAGCTAAGATCAAGTAAGCCCTTTAAGGACTTTGGATAAAGTAAAAACCTGTAAAAACTCCTGCAGTAAAACCATGTATTGTATATATCATCGATCTACCCGATAGCGTTGGTTCAAAAAGAGCTGAGAGCTTAGCGGTTTGTAGTGCATTTTACCCCATTGTCGGTTGAC
>Ga0126342_10002438_pt1 | contig 29015 bp, 25 predicted proteins | sample Cyp1metagenome_FD_92528 | JGI IMG/M metagenome (GOLD analysis project Ga0126342, IMG submission 92528) | Coral microbial communities from Lord Howe Island, Old Settlement Bay, Australia - Cyphastrea 1 metagenome | ecosystem: Host-associated > Invertebrates > Cnidaria > Coral ... | reverse complement strand
TGGAAACCGGCGTTCCGATGGGATTCGATCAAAAACGAATAGAACCATGATAGTTTGGTCAAGGCTTGTTAAAGCTAGCGTTTCCAATGGGGAAAGGGGTTTTGCAAGGTCTGTGCCGGGACAAGGGTCGTGGCGAGCGTTTTGATTGGGAATAGCTGTCAAACGCAAACATTGCAAGGACTTTGGCGTATGGGTGTATATAGTGAAAACAAAAATCATCATAATCATAATGCCGTTCCCGGGAGTTAGGTGACGCAATGTTCGTATGTACTACAAACACGTACTTTCATGATCTTTCATGTTAATTAATAATAATATTTAAATTATATATATATATACATTTGATAAGGCCATACAATTCCATAACTTGTTTATCCAATCCACGTATGGGTTATTAGTTTCCATCATAATCCACGTAACACTCCCAAATTTTCAGCGGAATGGTCCCTAAGGACGGCCGTTCCACGAATCTCTGCGAAGGACTCACGAACGTCAAGGCGTCGGCGGGGTGTCCAGGGTCGGGTTGGTGGCCAAACCCCAAAACGCTTGGAACATGTTTGTTGGAGAGGCAAAGAAAATGCATCTATTGAGTTGCTTGTATAGATGGGAATATTTTTTGGGCATTTTTCGATGGATTCATTCCATAAACACTCCACTTTCGTTTGAGTCTGCAGCCAGATCTTGCAGGGATTGAGGTGCAAACATTGTTTGGAAGCGGGGGAGCAGGCTTCAAGACCACAAGTAGTCGCTGGTTGACCACCTGCAAGTCCCGAAGCATAGGAAAAACCAACAGTCGTGGGTGTCGGGTATTCGGCAAATGGTTTTATTCGATGCAGTTGCCTTCGGGGGCTGAAGCTGGTGATTTAACCCATCCTTGGGGTTTCCCCATGGAAAATTGAGGTGGGATATTCCACTTCCCAAATCTACAGATATTGATAGATATTGTATATCTCAATCTATATCGACGTATCCAATATCTCACGTCAAATGTCCGGTATCTCAAATTTTGTCCAACATCCAACCTCAATATCTGCTAGCATCCAAATCCAGAAACAAATAACATCTAGCTTAACTATTTTAGTAACCTCCGAGAACGTAGAACACATCATATTACCCTCTGGTAAACTAACATAGCTATTGAAAATGACCATTTATAGTGGATTTTCCCATTGAAAATGGTGGATCTTTCCCTAGTTATGTTAGTTTACCAGAGGGTAGGATGTGTTTCTGGTTTTTACCAACTTTTTTCCGAGGTCTGTCCCACGGGCGGCGCGGGGCCAGCGACCGTGGACGTGGCGATGGGGCACACAGCGGTCCTGTTTCGCGCCGGCGAACGCTTGCGCTTGCAGATGCTCGGCGAATCGGAGATGACGAGGTTGGAGATGCTTCAGGTGAGGAAAAACCATAGGAAAATCATGGGAAATCATGGGAAAATGATGGAACATGATGGAACATCACGTCGAAATCATGGGAGTATGATGATTTAAAGAAACATGGGCGATTTCATGGCATTGATAGCTGATTTATGATAGCTGAGTTGATGCACGGGTAACTGGGGGCCTCATCTGGTATAAAAGGGAAGTTCAGATTTTAAACCATCAATTTTGGGGCTATGTTGTGATGCAAGCAACAGTATTTTTCGACATGATTTGGATGTAATGGCATATGATGGGACATGAATGAAATATCAATAGAATCGGATATACCCAACCACATGCGGATATATTGGCGTGTCTGAAAATGCTAGATTTAGCCCTGAAATGGCAACATTGCTGGGGAACATGACGATAAGCCATGAGATTTGTGTAAGATCCAAGTGAAGTGATGGACGTGCAGACTTTACCCTGATGATTTTCTTGCACCCTCTGGTACCCTCTGGTAAACATACAAAAAACTATGGAACATCCCCATTTTTAATGGGTAAATCCACTATAAATCACCATTTTCAATAGCAAACTGTTTGTTTACCAGAGGGTAACAAAGCGAACTGGAAAATCATGTCGAAGAGGTAACTCAACGAACTATATGGCAATGTTCAATAGCAATGTTGAATTACAAGCGGGTAGGTGAAATCTCTTTTTGTTGAAGACGCCTGGGTTTGTGTTCACTACCACCCGCTTTTTTGTAGGTTAACCCCAAAAAGTTTAGGCATAGTTTAGGCTAAATCCAAGTCTTTGTAGGTTCACTCCCCGTTCTTTGCGGGTAACTCCGCATTTTAATTTTAATGGCTAAACTCTTTATTTTCCCTGTTTTTTTTTCCCAAAGAAATCAGCAAAAACAGCCAAATCCACATGATGTTCTGGTTGGTGGTTTGGAACATTTGGATTATTTTTCCCATCATATTGGGAATGTCATCATCCCAACTGACGAAGTCATATTTTTCAGAGGGGTAGGTCAACCACCAACCAGTGTTCAATAGACAACACTTTCATTGGTGGCTTCCCCCCTTATTGATCAAACCTGTCTGGATCAAATCGGTATGGTGAAAAATGCTGCCAGCGAGCGGCTTGGGGCTTGGCAGGTCGCCTTGGATAGCTGAAAGAGCTGCTTCATGACGGGTGTTCCATATATCTAACTCGCTTAGTTCATATGGCTTACACACCACATGCACACTTACTAACCCAAATTGCATCCCAAAAAATCCTATTAATCATCCCTTCCACGTTTTTGATTGGTTTTTAATACGGGGATAGATATAGGAAGCCTCCGGGCCTGGTGTAGTTCACCGAGGATCTGCAGTGCGGCGCATCCCCGGTGGTTCCGCAACCTGGGTGTCGACGAGAAGCTCCACCTGGCGGCCACGATGAAAGCTGGAGATGTTCCTTGGGTCGCTGGCAACCGCCACGTGGAGTCCGGGGATAGGTCACGGTCAAAAGCTACGAATTGATCGACTGTGGGTCCGTGGGTTGATCTGAAAATGGGGTAATTAACCCAGATATTTTATCAAATAACACAGGTTTTAGCATGGTAAAGACTCATTTTACAACTGAGGTACTATCATAACAAATGTTAACTATCAGAACAGTTATGGCCATGTTATGTATATTATACAATACTACGACACTAAGGAATCTAAGGTCTTGACAAATGCTCTGAAGCCTCCCATGGACTTTCCACAAACATTGGGTGGGATTTAAAAGAACGAACAACAATCTGGTTGGTGGTTTGGAACATGAATTTTATTTTTCCCATCATATTGGGAATGTCATCATCCCAACTGACTTTCATATTTTTCAGAGGGGTAGGTATACCACCAACCAGATTATTATTAACCATCATGAAAAGCATCATCATAACCATTAATATTAACCATTAATATTAACAGTATATTAAGTACCATATATATTAAGTAACCATTATATTAAGTACCATTACTTAACTATTAAACATATATTAACCATAGTTAAGTAACCATTTGTCATCCAGACTGACATTCAACCGACCACAATGGGGATCTAGCCATGAAAATGAGGATGTGCCCAACATGGGGAGGTTCCGACAGTGGGTCAGTTCATAATCGCCAATAAAGCAGGTCCAGTAGTACCAGTAGTGTAGTATAAACCTACAATCACCAACCAACCATCATCTATAGATCATGGTAATCAATCATCCGCATATATTTTGATGTTTAATTTCTCCATGCATCATGGTTAAATCAGAAAATCGAGCCGATCAAGCAGGGTCAACTGGTCACTACTCAGTTCCAGTCGTCCCCACACCTAGGTGAAGCACTTTGGCTGCAGACCCCGTTGCGGTGCGGCGATCGCCTAGGGTAAACATAGATGTGGAAAACCTAGGAACCTCTCGGAAAATGATCTACAAATAGTGGGTTTCTCCAAACGATAGCTGAATTTCCTAGTTTTAATATGTTTTAATATGTTTTACTGGGGCTCAGACTTGTAGGAAAATCATCGAACTAAATGGTGGATTTTCCAGCAAGCCATGTCAATATGACTGATTGCCGGAGGGTATCTCGATCCAACATGGTAATACATTTAATGTTACTATATATATATATATATATATACATACATACCTACATACATACCTACATACATACATACATACATACGTACGTACATACATACATACATACATACATACAGCGGGAGTAAATACAATGGGAAAATCATTAATAATGATAGATTCGTCAATCATACCATTTGTCGGTCTGTTCGAAAATGGAAGATACCCCCAAGTAGCAGTTTTAGTGGGGAATATGTTCATATAAACTATTAAATTTGGGATACCTTATTTTCGGACAAACCAATATCTCAAGGAAGAATCTTGAATAAACACTTTTTTGGTTAATGGTTCACAGTGGTTAATGATGGCTCATGATGGTTAATTGTTGGTTAATTATGGCTGGTTGGTGGTTAAAACACCTACCATTGGTTTGTAATATACTGTTAATATATCACCTACTGTTAGTGGTTAATAATTAACCATGAATATTAACCATACTATTGGTTTGTGGTTAAACCACCTACTATTACTGGTTAATATTCCTGGTTATTATATGTCGACATTTTAGTGGGATGACATGTCACTGTTTGGTGTAAGACTGAAGGGATCCAGCCTATTTTTTCACGGGGGTTGTGTAAGACTGTTTCACCATATGGTTGCTTGATGTTGGTTACCCTCTGGTAAACGTTTACAGAACTATGGAACATCACCATGCTATGAAAATAGGTCAATCAACTATTTCTATGGCCCAGTTTCAAAAGCTATGTTCGTTGAGCAGAGGGTATAAAGTCCAACTTGCTATATACAAAGTGGGGCCCCCTAGATAGCGAAGTTGGTTTTTAACTCCAATAACTATGGTTTATGGTACCTATAACTATAGTTAATGGGGTTTATAAACCAACTTATAACTGGGGGGCCCCACCTTGTAGTTGAATCACCAGATTTTTCATCGTTAGTCGTTGAAGTCCCATCCTGCCATCATGCGAGGCTGACCTCTGGTCGATTGCTCTTGCCAGAAGATCCCCAGCTGCTCCCAGAAACTCAGGAGCCGCCATGGGGGCCATGGCTGTCGGCTTCACTTTGCATCAAAATGGATCAAAGCCTATTACATATATGTACATACTATGTCAATACTGTATGGACATATATTAATATATATATATATGATACATGGATTTGGGGAAAACCTGAATTGACCAGCTACTCTATTTCCCAAGTATTCTCATGTGAAAACCAAGGGGATTTATGATAAAATCTGATAAAACAGCACTTCACCAAGGAAAATACCATACTGATCATAGGTCACTAGTAATTTGCCAGTCATGTCGTAGGTTTTTTTGATTCACAGCCCACGTTGCTGCTGGAAGCGGTCAGCGCCCCCAGCTGTCAAGCTGCGCAGATCGGAGTGGCCCATGCGGAAGGCGGACTTTTGTCGCGCTTGTGAACACAGGAGGACCTCATCGGGGTCAGGGATTTGTCACAAAAACCCTGGTGATTTCATGGGATTTCACCATGAAAAGTGGTGGTTTAATGGGATTTAATCAACAAAAATTGTGATTTCAATGGGATTTGGATATATAATGTGGGTAAAATAATCATAAACCACCCATTTTCCTGGGAATGGTTTCTACATACCACCTAATTATTTATGGTGATGACTGGGGGATGGTTTGTGGCATTGTTTTACCAACATGACCTGTCACTGTGTTATTACCCTAGCGTCAACTAACAGTTCGATGTGGAACATGCCACCATTGATCATTTTCCAAGCGGCTTTCCTCATGGCTTTTCCACATCCATGTGGTCGTTTTTTTCCTCAGACCAGGACGAGGTTAAGTCTATTTGATTGGTAGATTAGATTGGATTATAGATTCGATTGGAAAGTCCATGAATATATACATAATAGATTGGATTATAGATTATTGGATGGATCTAGATGATCTAGCCTGGTTAGATAATGTACTGTATATCTACATATAGAATTGGGTTTACCAGCGACAAGGTGACGTAGAGATAGATCCACCCTGAGTCCGTTTTGTATCAACCAACTTACCGTCATGACCCTTCTGGTCATTTGAAAAAAAAGGGAGCTGCAAAAACGAGGACATGCAATATCAGAAGTGTGGACGCCCAGACTTGCATATATACTAGTCACGCATATACATGTATGTATATACATATATGTATATATACATATATATATATATACATACACATACACACACATATGTATTATATATATATATATATACGTATACATCTATATTCATATATGGAGGTTTCCTGAAATGGGGGTACCTCAAATCATCCAAGAACTTAGACCATGACTTATCGAAACAACCATAGCGACGGACTGGGGATCCCAGGACATTCCCCGAGCCGCGCCTCGCGACGCGAATCAGCCGTGACAGGTTTAGCACCGTGGGGTGGTCTGCGACCGCGGGGTCAAGCGGAGCGATATCTGGAAAGATGGGCATCTTGAAAAATGATGGACTGAAAGTCAGTTGGGATGATTTTCCATTCCCAATATGATGGGAAAATCATAAAAGTCATGTTCCAAACCACCAACCAGATTATATACCCTCGGGTAAATAAACATAATGAACCTGCCATGAGTCGGGATTGGAAGAAACTCGCTTCCACTGGGAATGGGTGATTCGATGGTCGAACTGTTCAGTTACCAGAAGGTAGCAATGAACTTAATATTGAACTTCAAGAAAATGCGTCTGGAAGTTGTTGATGTTTCGGTTGGATTCCGATGGTTGCAGGTGAGTATTTAGTAGCTTGGACCCAGCTGAATTCTGCCCCACGCGACGGCTGAGTTTAGTTCCTTTTAATTTAGGCGCCAACACTCCGCCTCTGTCAGCAAAGAGTTCTGCAGTCGGCGGCAGACAACTCTGCACCTTTGAATCGCAGGAAAAAAGAGTTTGTATCACATATACTAAACTTACTAAACATCCCCATTGTTGATGGTTAAATTGCTACTATTGGCAGGAACCGAGCGCAACACGGATGTGATTTCAATTCGCACGTTGTCGATCCGTGCTACCCAAAATGGCTGATGAAATCCACGCTCTCAACTTACCAAGTTCCCTACGGATCACTGACATTCTTACATGGGTATGGGTCAAAATTAGGTACCCCAATAATTGGATGGTTAATACTAAACTAGACTAACATCTGTGGTCCCCTAGGTCTTCCATTTTGACCCACATCCACATAAGGCGCATAATTAGTGCAAGTAAGCCTGCTTCAGAGTTGAACCAAGCAACTAGTTCAAGTCGCTTCAAGCAGAAATTACTAATTACCTAGAAATTAACTAACTAAGCTGCGGAAGAGTGAAAGCTGCAGGGTAGAAGTTCGTGTTTGCATTCAATTCATGTGGAGTTCCTTGATTTATACCTCTATTACACCCGTTCTATGGCTTGATCCATTAATGCTTAGAGAAAAACCCTATCTGGTAATCAAACATGGCTAGCTGGACTGGACTGCCGATGAGTTTCCCCGTAGACCTCCATGGTGAGTGATGGAACATCTTCCCAGGTGAACCGGATAAGCCTTGGATAGTCTTAGTACAACCTCATCGGTTGCCATTTTGATGGGGATATATATATATATCATCCCAACCAGCTATAGAAACATTAAAACACAGGATATCTATGGATATCTGAGATTGGCCCATCACTTCGATTCTCATTTCTTGTTTGGCTGATCGCTTGTATCCCCTTTAATTAATTGGCGCCCCAACAACGGTTTGTCTGGCCGTACAGCCAATGAATTTGCAACTTGTTCATGGTTTTAACATCTTAACATATTTGTGATACTACGGGTCAATCCATGTCAATCCAGATGAAGCGCCACATTTACAGGTCAAACATCCTGAATCAATTGTTTCGGGAAAATCTGCTGGAATCCAGGTTTTTTTTTTACATGTTTTTGAGCATTCTTTGGCAACTGGACGGCTCAATCAGCCTAAGAGGGTGTGAATGAGCTCCAAATTTGGGGTTTCCTCAAGATTTTCCCCACCAATACCGGGACCCCCGAGTCCGGCTGTCCGGCCGAGGCCGCGCTCGCAGCAGGTGATGCTGGAGCAGTTGACCAACTGCCCCGAGGAGAGAATTCAAGAGTTGCTAAGTTATCCTGGTAAACATACAAAAAGTTATTGAAAATGGCCATTTATAGTGGATTTACCCATTAATAGCATGGTGATTTTCAGTAGTTATGTTAGTTTACCAGAGGGTAATTCATAGTTGATAATCCAATTACTAAGCTGGGTACATTATAACGACCTCACTGTTAAAACCTCTGGGAATGATGGTTAGTAGGGGTAACTATCCCCAAATGGCCTTATTTCAGGTTAGTGAATTATTATAATTTGAGATCATTTGCCCAGACTAAGCAATATCAATTGACATGACATACACAAAATATTAGTAGATAGTTGATTGTATGATCCAGTCAATTAGAATCATAAGCTGATGTTGCAATAGTGTAATTGATATAATCGTGAATCATCTCTATCTGCAAGTTCTTTCTTGGGAATTTTAAGTTGTCGTTACATCGTGCAATTTTAAATGGAGATAACATACCGTTACTATAACTGGGATAATTTACTGGGATAGGAACATCGTTCCCATAATTTATCCCCCTAATTTATCCCCATAATAGTAACAATTGTCGTTACATCGACAACTATCCGTGTAATTCTTCCCATAATTCAAATTTGTAGGTCTTGAAGTCTGGACATCGACTGATGGCCATCAGCAATCCATTGAAGGTTCCATTTCTTGGGTGCTTGCCCCGGGCTTTGACGGTAAATATGGGGCTTTCCATAAATCGGGGTACCCATGGATAGTTTATAATGGACAATCCGAAAATCACATGGATGATTTGGGGGTACCCCATGACTTAGGACACCTCCAGAATGTAAAATCCACGGTCTTTTGATGGTAAAAAAAAACCGTAAGCCGTAAACCAATCGATCCAGTCCAACCACCTGTTGAAGTCGCTCCGATTCACAGGGCAGATTCGTTGCAATTTGGGCAATTGGAAACTTCAGGGTAGATGTTGCTCCAGTGAGACAAGGTTGCAAAAAAACATGGGTTTCCCAGCAGAAATCGAAGATAAAAGCAACCCAATATACATGTTGATTGTTTTTCTTATGATGCAACTTGCGTTCACATGGTGCTTTACCATTTTCCGAAAGGTCTTGTCTGAACCATTTATCAACAAATCGTGCAGGTTTTGAACCGAGTTTGTCGCTTTTTCTGAACACCCCATTTTTAAAACAAAGTGGAGTCTTATTCAGAGAACAAAGCTGCAAGGTGGGCCTTACATACTTCACTAGGCAAATTCTATGGTTTATGGTAGATAACTTCATTGTTATTGGGGTTTATAAACCAACAAACATCGCTGGGCACCACCCATCCTAGGAGTGTCGGTCAACAGGTCGTCTGAGCCCAATTCATAATCCATTGATACACGACTTATGCATAGTCCATTTATAAGAATCCATTTTATATACAATCTATTTACATCCCCTCAAGTACTTAGGGTCTGGAATCTGGAATGGGTAGACCTCCAAGACTCCTGTAGCTAGGGTCTTTTTTACTTTCAGACCCAAAGTAGACCCTGCTGATTATGTGTATTCCAGACCCTGTGTTGCCCATGTTAACACGGTTTATGTTCTCGAAATGGAAGCTAAACCGTCTAAAAAATGGTTCCCGAACTGGAAGCCTAAAATGTCTAAAAAATGATTCCTTGCCGCTTCCATTGATTGAAAGGTTTTGCAGGTGTGGCAGAGTACAGACCCTGAATATGATACGTAACATGATCCCATTCAAGACCCCATGCTAGACTTTGATGATATGGCAGCCATAGATTTATGTTGATCTAAGCATTTCAGCGTTGACCTTGCCGTCCACAAATAGCATTTCAGGTCTTTAGTCAAACAAGAAGATCACATGAAACCCTCCGGTAACCTCTACCCTCTGGTAAACAAACATAGTTATGGAAAATCACCATTTTTAATGGGTAAATGATCCACTATAAATGGTCATTTTCAATAGCTATGTTAAATTACCAGAGGGTAAAAGACTTGGGTTTTAGGGTCTGAAATGTCAAATCCCAGGTTTTTGCCAAGAAGCTGAGAGTATCCATTCACAATCCATTTGCACTCCATCTATAGTTTATAAAATACAATGATATATAGCATATACAGTCCATAGAACAACAAATCATATAGAATCCATATAATTTATCTATAATCCATGGTTTTGATGGTCAAATCCCGCTATTTTGATGCTGTTTACACCGGCACACTTTAGGAGGAACTGTTGGAGCGTCTGCGGCACCTGAAAGTGCAGACCTGGGAACGAATGGTCCCTCGACGTACAGACCTGGACGCCTGCTCCCATGGGAAGATGGAGAAATTTTGAGAACCAACAGAAATGGTTTGATGATGGAGATATTATTTCAACCATGGATTATAAAATCAACAATTATTTCCCCAAAATTGGATTAATCATGGTTAATGATACATTTTATTTCAACCATGGATTATATATATATAACCAGATTCTGATTGTAAATAATTTTCATGATGTTTCATGGGATTGCAAATGGCTTGTAGATCATTTTCTATGGATTATAGATGTTTTTCGTGGTCAATGGTTGGATTTCACGACATGTATGAAAATTTCATAGGAGATTTATCGGGATTTAATGGTATATAAATACATGTATATATATATACATACGCATATATAAAACCGGCTATAAGCAGAAACTGAAATAGACTACTGTAAGCCATTTATTGGAGGATGGTCTTTTTGCCATTTTCAACCAGGGAATACTAATTGTCAATAGAATCATTCCCAATGGTCATGGTGAGACGACCATCAGCGGGTAATAATATGTAGCTTGACCATTGTCACAGCGGACATGTTGTCATCACAGTAGAAAGATCAGCTGCACACGACTGGCATTTTTTCTATGGCCAGATTGGAGGTGGACACTGTGTTGGACATGCCACATGCAACCGATATCTTTGTGATTGCGAAAGATAATCCGTGCTGTCTTACAACCCCAGCAGGACTCCCATCATTGTCGCTACCCTCTGGTAATTTAACGTAGCTATTGAAAATGACCATTAATAGTGGATTTTCCCATTAAAAATGGTGATTTTCAATAGCTATGTTAGTTTACCAGAGGGTAAATCCATTTTTTTTTTGGGGGGGTAAACTCAATGGTCGAATCCGCATTTTGGTGACCCGAATCCCCCAGGTGGATGAAACAAACGCCAGCACCTTGTATGGTTAACCTCTACCCTCTGGTCAACGTTTACATAACTATGGAACAATCACAATTTTTAATGGGAAAACTCACTATTTCTATGGCCATTTTCAATAGTTTTTTGTATGTTTACCAGAGGGAACTCCCATTTTTCTTTGGCTTTCTATATCTTTTTTTTGTTGTTGTTGTGCGAATTCAGGCGAACATCCCATTTTGATTTGTTGGTTGGTGGTTGGGTAAAAACTCCAGTCTTGTTGATAACATGTCAGCTTCTCTGGGTTGAATCCTGATGGTGATGGCGAAGTTCCAATTTTTTTTTGGCCCCAGTTTTGATGCTTCGTTGATCGCATTTGTAGATGAGTCCAGTCCCCATTTTTCGAAAAAACATCGGCAATTTCACCATATTTTCCACGAATTTTGAGATACTCCAACTCCCCCAGCTTTTCTAAAGAAGTTTTTTGTCCAGCGTGAAGTCCGGCGAGGCTGCTGCAACCTGGCAGCCGTTGCTGAGCCGCTGCGAGAACATCTTGGGTCAAGCACCTTGGCGATGGCCCATTGAAGGTTTGATAAAATAATGGGTTTGTGGGTTGGGTTGTTGATTTTCATAGATTTTCCTGAAGGAACTCCTCCAGAAATATGGGATACATATATATATATACACACACATGCCGGCAGGCAAAACATGCCGGCGATTTCGGCAGTCAGAAGCTGAGGCGTTAGTGTGGCAGAAGAGGTTTGATGCGTCATTCACTTCTCGTGGAGGAGTGTTGCCGTCCACCCCCGCACCTTGCAGTGCGCGCTGGACGTGTGATCAATGTGACCGCTCCTTTGCGTCCAAGAAGGCTTTGGCAGCTCACTCAGCTCGAGTCCATGGTTATCGACGCCTTGTGGCTCTTTACGCAGTAGGTGACACGTGCCAGGCTTGTTGCAAATTGTTCCATGCGCGAAGCAGGTTGACAATGCACCTTCGAGATGCTGGAACATGCTTAGAAACCCTGCGCCAATGCTACCCCCCTGTCACAGAGGAGACGCTTGCAGCTCTGGACGCGGAGGAGAACGAGACGACCCTTCGTATGCGCAAAGAAGGTTGGGGAGCCACTAAAGCCTTGCAGCCGATGAGGAAGATCTTTGGGCCTGGCCTGCCACCAGCTGGTTCTCAATCTGCGCAGGATATGCTCCGCAAGGCTTTGGATCGACAAGGAAGCGGATGTGTCGCGGCTATGCAGCTTCAAGGACGACAAGATCGACCGGCCTTTGAAGAGAAGAACGTCCATGTGTATGCGGCTGACTTCCCCGCGTTTGTCATGAGCACTGAAGCCGGGTTTCAATGTGGAGACGGCGCCTATGACATGAAGGGCTTGGCGAAGGAGTATGCGATCCTCAATTTGCGCTCATTGGTCTTTGTGCACTTCTTTTCCGGCTTTCGCAGGCGCGGTGACCTTCACCAACACCTTGAACATCAGATGATTGCGCCGGGTTTGGAGCTCCACATCATCTCTGTGGACCTCTGTTTGCAGAAGGAACAGGGCAATTTGCTGGCCCCAGATGCCCATGCATTCTGGCAGCGCCAAATTGCTAGCGGCCAGGTGATAGGTGCTGGAGGCGGACCTCCGTGCGAAACGTTCAGTGCTGCGCGTTTTCAAGATCAAGGTCCCCGGGTGCTCCGAGTTGCAGAATACCCACACGGACTTCCGGCATTGACTCATCGTGAATGGCGCCAGGTGCTTGTTGGGACGCGACTCCTGCATTTTTTGTTGGATCAGCTCCTTCTCCTTGCGCAATGTGGAGGCTGTGGATTTTGTGAACATCCACAATTCCCTACGTGGCTTCGTTCTGCTCAACCAGCCAGCATTTGGGCACATGCTGCGATTCGAGCACTGCGACTTCTACGCTGCTGCGGAATTACCTCCTTTGACCAATGCGTGTTTGGCGCGCCAGCTCTCAAGCCGACTACGATCCTTCATTTGAGGCTGCCGCGTTTTCGTAGTGCAGTTTTTGCGAAAGGCCGAATGGGCCGGTGTCACCATGGCGCTGGTGCGCACTCCCGCCTAAAAGGCCTGGAAGCCGACGGTATGACATTCCGTACGGCTCGCTGCAAAATTTACCCACCTGGCCTGAATCAAACTCTTGCTGAAGCAATCCTGGCTCACACCACCCAGGTGTATGCGGACACCAGCATTCCAGCAGAGTTGCCAGGTGATCTTTTGCCATTTTGTCACTCAGATTTTGTCGAAACTTGTGAAGTACAGCCTGATGATCACAGTTTCCATGCACAGGTGTGACTTTGGCTGTACACTAGCGTTCTTTCGCATGAACCAAGTGCTGACCGCACAGCAGTCCGAAATAAATATATATATATACATATATATATATTGGGATTATTTAATGGGTTACACTAATGGGTGTAGGAAAAGATGGGGAAATTTCCCCATTTCTAGATATATTTTTTGCTGATTTGTTTTGAGGTTTCACCAACAAAACATAGAGATATTAGTGAGCTATACCCTCCGGATTCATCAAACGTGGCTAGAGCTGGGAGATCCCCGAACTCAATGGAGGTTTATGGCTGGGAAAATCATCTATCAGTGGTGAAATTTCTAAACGCGGCAAGGGGATAAATGGCCTGGTTCGCAGAATCAACTATAGATGTGGGATTTTCCGGTCATGAGACTGATGACACCGTAGGGTTTTCTTACCATACTTCTAACCCAAATTGCGGGTGCACATTTTCACGAAGGTATATGAAATGACGCTCTTCCAGTCCGGTCATTTGCCCGACTGAAGATGGAATCCCCAAAAGGAATCCAGCAGGAAATTCACTGACGTGCCAAGCCATTTTCTCAGATCTTTCCAAGTGTCGCTTGGTTGATTACAATCCCAAATTCCCAGAATTGGATGATGTGAAAATCCGAAAGCTTTGATGCTAAAAGCCATGCTTTCCTGTAGATGTTCCCTCAAACCAAGCCATTACCACTTTGGTTGCCACATTTGGGGGGTTTCTTAAAATGGTAGTACCCCAAATCATCTATTTTCAGAGGTTTTTCCATGTTTTTCCACTAGAAATCATCCAGCTATTGGGGTACCCCCATTTCAGGAAACCACCATGGATTTCGTCCCTTTCACTTCTGCCGATGTTTTGCCGAAGATCCCTTCCGGAGAGATTCCGATCCACCAAGGGTGCGGCGAATGCCGCGGTGGATGAGGAGTTGCTATGTGAGGTGCAGGATTATCACACTGGAGCCTTTTTATCACCGGGAGTTTTCTGCCCAAGAAAAAGGAGATGGGAAGCCCTTCGAAAAGAGATAGAACATGGTAGAACCAGTGAATACCATGGTAACATGTTCCACCTATTTCACTGGGAATGGACTTAGTCTATTTTTGACGGATTGGCCCGGATTGGCATTGCCACAATCCGTTTCCAGTGAAAAATCATGAAAGATCAACAGCAGGCGTCCTGCCTGCGGATCCTCAAAACCTACCGATGCAGAGGGGTCATGCTTTTGGAAATCTTGATGGAGTATTAGTTGACATCCCACCAAAACAAACATAGGGTATGAAGGCAATCCATGCTTGGCAGGGTGTGAAAAAGAGCAGCTGTCAACTTTGAATCTTGAAGTAACCCGTGGTAAGCCTCTGCTGTGCAAACTTTGAAGTGAAGCAGCAGGCAAAGTGTGGAATTCTTCATGACGCCAGTTCGACGTGCGATCAGAACATCTATCAGAATCTATCAGCCAGGGAAAAAGTTTTTCCAAATTCTTGCTAGTTGTGTCCTTCTTGGCTAAATCTATCGGTTTGTCTAAGAGGGGCCCCATTGATCAATGGAGCATCGACTTCACAGCCGGTCCACAAAAGTAGCTTGAGATTTCTGGGACATGATCAATGATTTTGTTAAAGTATTGTCAATTTAATGGCTCATCTCATCATTTTGTCTGGGTATAAACTGACATGTAGAAAAGTCGAAAAAAAGATGAAAAGTCGAAACTATCCAGATATGGACAGATATGGACAGGAAATGCCCATGATTGCCATCAGTTGTTCCTCAACATTGGGCTTGTTGTTTTGTGTATTGGGCGATCTCTGATCTCCAGCCACAGTGGATGGGTATGGGGCTATGGGTCGACAATAGGGTAGCCCCCAATTCCAATGGATTGTCATCATGTTCATTAAAACGCCTATTTCTGCGTATCCTGTATTTTCAGAAGTCTATTTCTGGCTATGGGGCAAAATTATTTAAGGATCCCAAGGATGTCATGGTCTTAGATCCTAGAATTGACCAGTTGCAAAACTCAGATCCATCTGCGGCGATGATTTTCTGTCCAACAAGTCAGAAAAAAGAGTTATCCTGACATTATCCCAGCATACAACAGATATTTTATCTGGTTGGTGGTTTGGAACATGACTTTTATGACATTCCATTCACTTGGGAATGTCATCATACCAAGTAACTTTCACTCCATCATTTTCAGAGAGATAGGTCAACCACCAACCAGATTATTATGAAAACCATCATGAACACCATCATCATAACCATTAATATTAACCATAGATTAACCATAGATTAACCATTATTATTAACCAATGGTAGGATGAAACCACCAGCGCATGGTAGGTTTATGTCATGGACCATCCTATTAAACATTATTAACCATAGATTAACCATTCATTAACCACTGATTAACCATAGATTAACCATTATTAATGGATTATTATTAACCACTGATTATTACCCATAGATTAACCCTTCATGGCTTTTCTGGACCATTTCAGATCCTCAAACCTGACCACCGGCGAGGTGCTGCGGGTGGTGCACGACATGGTCTCTCTGCATCCTGACCTGAAAGGTGCTGCGGGTGGCCCAGTGAGTTTTGCTCCCAGGTGGTATAACATGGTTTATGATGGGAACATCCTATGAAAACGGATGATTTGGGGATAGAAACCCATAGAAACCCATAGAAACCCATAGAAACCCATAGAAAATGGGGAAAACCCCAATAGCTGGATGGTTTATTTCATGGAACATCGGACTTATAAATGGATGATGAAATGGGGTACCCCTATTTCAGGAAACCTCCATGTTTTCAAAAATGCCAGTGATTTTTCAAAGTAGGCTAAGTCGAGTTAATTAGTCCATGGGAATCGTATTGCTAATCTGGTTGTTTGGAACATTTTTTATTTTTTCCATATATTGGGAATAATCATCCCAGCTGACTAATATTTTTCAGAGGGGTAGGTCAACCACCAACCAGATTATTATTCACCATCATGAAAACCATCATCATAACCATTAATATTAACCATATATTAACAGTATATTACCAACCAATGGTAGGTTGAAACCACCAACCAGTAATATTTTGTTAATCCACTAAATTATGACTCTGGGTAGAATACTGCGGATAATATGCGACCAGGTGGGTGAGGCCCACCATGTTGGTTGAAGTAACGGCCGGTGAAAAAACGATGGTTCTGGGAGTTACCCTCTGGTAAACTAACATAGCTATGGAAAATCACCATCTTCAATAGGCAAATCAACTATGAATGGACCATTTTCAATAGCTATTTTGACATAACCAGAGGGTACTCTATTTCCCCATACTAAATGGACAAGTTGATCGGATCGGTTTCGTAGATCGACTTATAATTGGGCAAGGACCTCAAGTAGATATAAGGTATATATATATATATAGATAGATACCCCCGACTACTTAGGCTCTGGAATGGGTAGACCTCCAAGTCTTTGGGGTCCATTTTTTTGGGGTCGTCCAGGCTGCCCATTGTTTGACTCGAGAGGAGTTTTTTTTCATCAGATTTACAGCAACCCAAGTGAAGGACGGCCAGAAGACTCTTGGAAAGTTATATATATATTATTCTATCTGGTTGGTGGTTTGGAACATGAATTTTATGACTTTCCATTCAGTTAGGAATAATTATCCCAACTGACGAACTCATATTTTTCAGGGGGGTTGAAACCACCAACCATTTTTTTTTTCCCTCCAGGCCCATTGCTGCTCTGTGCCGCGGCCTATGCACATGAGGTGAATTCACCGACGTGAGTCATCCTGCATAATCTGCGCCGATGTGGGCACTGTACGATGTCACCTCCAGTGACGCCCACAGGGCTAGGTCCTGTGCAGTTGGATCTCCGCCAGCCTTCGTCTGAACTTGGTCAAGTTCATGACGGAAGGAAGAAGCCAGCGCTCCGCACATGGCAGGTGGGTACTCTTTGAGTACCCCTGTACGCCACTGGCCGTCGGATGTCAACCCGATCGACGCGCCACGTGGCAATTCCTTTCTTAACATCCAGCTACGAAGGTTGGTGACCAGGCTCGGCATGTTGATGGCCATCAGCTCCGTGGCCTTCGCCGATGGGGCGCCAAAAAGGCCTTGTGCCAGTCGATGGCGTTGGACGCCTGGTGCGTTCAACAAGGCTAGCACTGCTGGAAAGATCGAAGCAGCTTCTGCGTCGTCAGGTTCAGCTGGGTGTTCAATGGCCCCAATCCCAGCCACTTGGACCATGATCACCGCCATCAGCAAAGTAAAGGAAAGGAGCTGGTTGCCCGTGAGCACTTGTTCCAATTCTTTGAGGGCGAGACTTGGCAGCCCCCACAGCTGGTCTGCAGTACGCAGAATGCGCGGAAGCCGTCGGTTCGGCATGGCATTGATGGCCTGGCCCCTCGCTTTTGACCAAGTCTCACACGGAGGTCCCGCCATCAAGGCGACCACGAAGCCATCCAATGCCGCTTTTTGCCAGTAGCTTCGCGTGCCCGGTGCCATAGCGTCTCCCCAAATGGCACTGACCACGATATCCATGCTGACAACATGTAGTGTGTAATGCGGAGGAGCCTCCATGCCATCCAGAAAAAATTGTAGATCGCCTGGGCGGCGACGGCCTGAAAACATGTGCAATAGAACTCTGTGTCTGCTAAATTCTCTGGGGATCTCGGCTTGTGTCGGCCAGGCCGTGACAGCAAAGTCTTTGCACTCCTGCTCAAGCTCGTCGAGCGTCTCAGGGTTCACTGGCAGCGGAGCATCCAGGGACCATTGCTGTGGATCCAGCAGCGTCTCCAGTCGCTCAATCACCTCGTGATGTGAGCTATTCCAAAGCTGTGCGTCCTCCTCATCAATAGTGTCCATGAAGAACTGCAGCGTAGCTGTCCAGGTAGTCCAAGAGATAGGGCGCTGCGCCACCTCGTTGATGATGAGCTGAATCGCCGTCTCCACGTCCGTCACGTCAAGGAAGGTTTCCATGAAATACATGTGCAGCTCGGAGTCAACTTCTGTCTCTTCCCGAGCTCGCAATGACGGTTGCCGTGGTCCTTCAGCTTGAATCGGTGGGAGCAATCTGTCATGCGCTTGAAGCTTTTCACGATCTTCATAAGATCCCTTTCCAGGTACAATATCACATGCATAGTTGCGACTATGTAGTGTGCGGCGGCACTGTTTGGCATAGTATAAATGCGCAGTGAGTTTGCCCATGGAATGGAAATTCTTCAAGCATGCTGGGCACACTCTGTCATCTACCAAAAGACGCCGACGAGCTACCTGCTTGTGTACTCGGAACATGTGTGCAGCCTCGCCAGCTTTGTTGCGACAACGCTTGCGGCACAGCAAGCATCCGAAGACTCCATGCTTCAGGTGAACTGGCTGTTGGTGGGGCGCATAGTCAAAAGTCGTGCGAAGATGTCCTGCTAGCTGAATATAGAAGGCGTGTGTGCGCCACATCTTTTCACGCTGTAGGATAGCATGCTCTGTTGCTCTTCGCGTCAACCTCCTCCAATAAGAACGATGGAAGCAAATGACTTCACGCCAACGTGGCCAGTTCTGTCTAGGATCCGGCATGTGCGAGCTGTGCCTAATCTGCATCCACATCCAGATCAGATCATCCTCAATAAGGCTCTTCCAGGCCCTGTCAGCAGCTAACAATCCCCATTCTTTGCGTTCTCCACAATGATGCAGAGTCGCCACATATCTCAAACGTGCCCTGCGCAAGAGTTCAATGGGGCTAGGCATGTGGAGCTGTGTCAGGACCTCGTCATCCGCCAAATGTTGGTCAATTGGTGTCGGTAACAGTCTGCGGTATAGACGTACCACAGCCGCATGAAAATGAGCTACTGTGGCCTCTTCTGTAACAACCCATGTTTCCGCTCCATAAAGGAGTTTGCTGAGGATCAGAGATTCCAGGAGCTGGCATCGTTTCTGCAAAGGGATTTTCCAGTTTCTGAAGATCAGGCGGCGGTGATGATTCAAAGTGGAGAAGGCGATGCCTAATCGTCGCTTGATTTCATCTCGCTGATCACAGGCATGATGGAGCAAGCCGCCGAGGTGGACGTAGCTCGTCGTCAGTGGTATCTGCTTCATGCCATACTCAGTGATGACAGGCAAAACCCCTGTTGCATGTGGTCCAAAATGGATGGTTTTCTGTCTTCTGGAATTGCTCCCTCGTAGCGAGAGGAGCACCTCTGTCTTGTTCTTTGAGAGGTTGGGCGTCATTCCATGCTCCAAACACAGCTCAAGAAGACGTCCTGCAACCACTCCAGCCTTTTGGACAATACCTTCGGCCGAAGGTCCTGCAAGGCAAACTGCGAGATCATCCATCCACGTTGGTCCAATGAACTCTTCCTGTGCCTGACTCTCCACATCTTCAAACAGAAGCAGCCTGTCATGCTTTGGAAATGAGCTGATGAGGTCATGCTGTCTCATGAAATGTTGGAGTCGATGAAGGACTTTTGCCCAAACATAACTGAAGACAAAGTCCGCGAACGGATCTCCCGGTCGGGTGCCGTGATGCGTCTGGACCACGTCCTTCTGGTTGAGCATCCAGAAATGCGTTTGCAGATGCACTGCACGCAAGCTGCGTTGTTCCATGATGGACAACCCTGCATCACTCAACGCAGAGGGTGCGCCAAGCAGCTGATGAAGTTCGTGGAGAGCTTCAGCGGGCATTTTCAGCGTATGCATCAATCGGGCCAGCATCTCATCTGTAAGTGGGCCATCCATACAGAGTGGCCGAAGGATGCGATAGAATGCTTCCTTGAGGTCAAGCAGGATAATCGCTGTGGATTGTCCAGCCGCCTTGGCCTGCCGCATGTAGGCTCGGGTGAGGTGGACCCCATAGGTCACAGGCATTGCTCGCCTACCTCCCAGCTGTTGTGCTTGTAAGAAGCTTTCAAATACACCTGCTTGATGGGTTCGCAAAGTTCGGTGTAGTGCTTTACCGATATGACTGGAGATGAGGAGTGAGCGATACGAGGCACATTGTTTTGTGACTCCTTTCCCCTTGTAAGCTTGTACAAGGAGGCCACCTTTGTGCATCAACGCCTCGTGGCCAAAGAGCAGAAGCTTCCACAAAGCCGCAAAAGTCGCCTTGGCACATGTTGTCGGTGCATAGTGGCAGGTCTCGCCAGGAATCCTGTCAGGCCCTGTAGCTTTTCCACATGATACTCTTCTAAATGCCAGTTCTAAGTCCACAAGCGTTGGAAGTTCCTGTGCTTGTACTTGAAATGGTTCAGAAGGCATGTCATGAAGATGTTGACACCAGTCTTCTCTCAAGGCAGCATGTGACTGGCGTTGTCCACCTTCCATGTCTGAAAAGAACTGGATCCAAAGTTGTGTGGCTTCCTCTGGAGATCTGCACGGGTGCCCTTGTTGATCATGAATGAGCGGCAAAGTCCTTTTCTTGGCTTTTCTGGGATTAGTTGGCCCAGTAAATTCACGCAGCAAGTGGAGGATGCTGTGCGCCGCAGTATGTTCATTAATGTGTTCCATTCGCTGGAGCATGAGGCGGTGTTTGGCTGACTGCAGATGCGATCTCAATGAGAAACGAAAGTGACAGAAAGCAGCCATACTTCGTACCTGGGCAGCACGTAGCGAGGATCCATAGTTGAAGGCCTCTTCCACTTGACTAAGCTTCATAGTGCCTGACCAGGCAAGGAAGACCTTGAAAAGCGCCTCTCGAGCAATGTTGCGTCTGAGCTGCTTGAGGGTCTTCCTGCATTTCAAAAGTTGTGAGCGAAGGCTCCATGCTTCATGGTCGATGTATGCCTTCTTCGGCCTTGACTTCCCATCTTTGCCAGTACGCTGGATTGCATGATGAAATTGCTGTCGTACAGTGATTTCATGCGTCTCGATGTCGGTGTTCCATGGTGGTACCACAATTTGTGCCAATTTTCCACGTGCTTGTTCTCGCTGGCTTGAACTTGTCCAATCAATGGGGGCAAAGGCTTTCCGGCTGCAAGGCAATGTCACCAGAGCATCCCATCGCAATTCAAGTCCGACAACACGATGGTCATCTCGCGCCGTCGCGAGATCAAAATCTTCAAGCACTTGTGACCACACACACGACGATAGCCATGTCAAAGGTATCGCAATATAATCAATGCAACAGAGCTTGTTGCCATCAATGGAAGTCCATGTCTCTCTGGTGCCTTGATGAATGCATGTTGTGGAAGGCAGGCACATATCAAATTTTTTCAACGCACCACGAAACAGATCCGTGTTGGCTGATGTGCAAAGGCCCCGCTGGTATACGGCCTTGTTGTCAGCTTCTCCAGGGGCTGCATTGGCATCCAGGATCCAGAAGCAAGGAGCATCATCAGTGAACTCAGTGAGGATGTCGTGTGTTTGTTGCCACCACTCAGCACGTTCATCTCGATGTCTTCCAGTATGCGGCGCATGTCCCACAAAGAACCAGCAACTCAGGCACTGGTTGTCTGCTTTGACAAGGAGTCTACGAGGATCTCGATGGACAACTTGAAATTGATCTTTGGAGAAGTGAATCGCACTTCCGTCAGATCTGTGAGCCACCGGCTGCCCTAGATTGACCCAGAGCTCGACTCCACCATTCTTGTTGTGATGGCCGCTGGTGAGTCTCAAAATGTCGCATGACGTGGTGGTCAACTCTTCTGCTCGTCCCTCCTGGACTCCCAGAACATTGAGGCCAAAATGTTTCATTTGCACGAACAAGTAATGGAGTTTGCCTCCGTATCCTTCTGGGCCCCGAGATAATGACAGCACATTTGCAGTTGCAATGCTCAATGAGCATGCAGTCTGCAGTGTGATGCCTGTCGTCGTCTCATCTGGCAACGTGGGATTGTGAGCAGCTGGAAGTGCTGGCCTTGCTGTGGCAAGTGTGCCATCATACCAGTTTGGCAATCCACTGTTCTGTGCAAAAACGAGCCAGAGGTGCGGTATGATGCAATTCCATTTTTGCATATCCAGAGCCGGCCGACAATGATGGAAGCTTCGACGAGCTTCGATCTTGGCCGTTGCATCAACAAACTCATTGTACGGATCACCAGCGTGGGATCGCACATGATGAAGTTGTAGATGCCCTGCTGGAAGCCCATGTTCAAGGGCTTGAAACAAACCTCGAAGCAGTCTATAAGAGAGATCTGCCGTCCCTGCGCTGATGAGGCCGAAGGCTTGCTTGCCGCTGGTAAGTGAATCGCAACAAAACACCGTAGGTGTAACACTGTCTTGCGCTATGCGCCAGAGTCCTGCCCAGACAAGAGCATCTCGTTCTGCTACTTCTGCACCTATGCGTTGTGCTCCGGTGTAACAGGCACCATGTTCATCATACCTCACCGGATGCGCGCACCAACCTAGGGGTTCTACAATTGAAGCTCCATCAGTTGTGAACTTTTCTCCCAAGACAAGCATTGACCAGGTGTCTGGCAGTCCTTCTTCGTCAGCTTGTTGTGGTGTCACTCTGCGCATCGAAGTCTGGGAGGATCCATCAGTGTACACCAACCAGCGATCATAATGTTGTTGGCTTCTCGGTTTGACTACAGCATCCCGTACAAAGTCAGGTAAGTCAATACCGGAGAAGTCAGTTTGCAAAAAAGTTTTTGCTGCTCCCAAAAGTTCTGCAAGATCTTGACAATCAAAACCTGTCCAGACTTGCTGCTGATGGTCGTCTGCCATAAGAGCTTGAGGCAAAGGCCGCTGTTTCGGAAAGAGTGGCATTTCATTCCACACTTCAATATGGCGTTCCGGCCATGCAGTTCTTGCTCGCAGCGGTTTTTCGGGCGCCGTCTGCAGTGGCATGTTGTTGCAGAAGAGAACACGAAGCAGCCCGCATTCTAGGTGTGCTTCTTCAAGAATGACAGCTCTTGGATATCCTAGTGAGTCCAGCATGCTCATCATGTCAATTTGACTCAGGTGTGTGGTCTGCGAATTAAGGATGCATCCATGGACATCACTTGTGTCTTCATTGCAAAACATGTAGAAGAACCTCTCGGTCTCATAATAGAAATCCTTGGGAAGACAAAGAAATCGATCATGTGGCTTAAACTGGATGGCTTGGCAGTGGATCCCCAGTTCTTCAGTTCGTGTTCGACTGAAGCTGCATTGGCATCATGTGGGACTTCAAGAAATTCCGGCACCTTGATGTCTTGATGTCCAGATTGGAGCTTAACACCCCAAGTCAATCCAGTGAGATCTTGATCTTCGCCAGCGTCCTCGGGTATCAGCTCGTCCAAAAATATGCATGTATGTGCACCCTTCGAAAGTGGCCGACATTCATGAGCCACCGAAATGTCTGTTAGGCGCTCACTTTCAATGGGTGTGCTCAACCCATTTTCCGATGATGACACATGAGGAACTCGAGAGACGCTAGCTCGAATCTGCAGAAAAGCAGTGTGGTCTCTGGTCGCAACCTGAGGTCTGGTTGACAATTGCATCAAGATTCCATAACCATCACGTCCTTGTAGAGGTTGGCCCAAAATCAGTGGTTGTCTTCCATACCAAGCTTGGCATAGCCGATCAGCGTTGGCCAGTAGACATCTTTGTGTGAGCCCCAAACTGTGAATCAGGTGCTCTAGAAAGACATGCTCGGTGGTCGTGAGTGCAAGTTGAGCAGCGGGACCTCGTACTGGCTGCGTGACATCATAGACTGTGATCAAGCTCGTGACCAATTCTGGTTGTGGTCTTTGGACAAGAATCACGTGCGCTGCCACAAGTCGTCCATGTTGTGGTGGCATTGGAGAAACTAGAACAAAATCTAGAGGTGCATCAGGAATGATTCTGTCCTGCCAGAGTTGGCGGATTTGTTGTTCCCATCTGGAGAATTGAGAGTCCAGTAAAATGTTACGTGGATGCCAACAGACACGTTGTGGTCTGTCTGCTTGATCGACGTACCATGTCGTCACTTCAGCACTGGGCTCTTCTCCTTGCCAACTGTATGCCACTCTAAGCCATTCTTCATGGAGATCTTGTATGACTTCAGGCATCGCCTCTATTGCAGTGGTACCGGGGGCAAAAGATGGCGCATTGGGATTGAACACGAAATCATCCAAAGAGCAGGTTGGGTTGTCCATCGCCACAGAGGCAGCCTCATTTTGCGGTCCCAGATGTAACTCAGCATTTGCCCTTCGTTTGACATGAATCTCCAGATGTTGCCCATTCTCCGCTCTCCATGGCATTGGAGGGAGAAGTTGCTGTCGGTCATGGTATACGGAACATGTCACTTGAGCTCGGTGACAATAATCCTCCTGATCAGCAAACCATAGAAAACGTTCAAATGGTAGATCACATGGGACCAGCTGAGCGAACCTTTCGATGGTGGGCTTTCCAAAGGTAGAAATGAGTATTCCCGCTTCAGCTGGGTGCTCATGTTGCAATACCAGAAGGTGGCCACCATGGGCAGCTCCGGCCGGCGTTGGTGTGATCTGGATGATCCGTAACGGCCAATGCGGATGCTGTCTGTCGCGCCACACTTGGCGCAGCGCATATTCCCAAGATCTAACGTTTTCTGGTAATGCTGCATTCCGTGCTGTTGAGCACCTTGGGAAATCCAGAGCACTGATGAACCATGTTTCAAAGATCATGACAGGCTCGTTCATCATTCCTCGGGTTTGCAGCAACGGCCGGTTCCAGATTTCATGTAGACGTTGGACTTCAGCTTCATTTTCATCAGGAGGTGTCTCAGCCCTTCTGGGCCTCACTCTTCTGCCTTCTCTGGCTTCACAAACATCAAGACGGGCGACATTGGAGATCTGTTGTTCTCCCACCTTGTGCTGTATCACACCAGGACTTTGTATCAGAGTGATTTCATCTCCTGTCTCGCCGCATTGAAACATGTTGTCATCACTACCAATGTAGATTTTGAGATAATCTCCATCTTCAATGGTGTGAGGTTGTGTTTGATGAACGTCAATTCGTACATTGTTGATCCAGACATGCGTGTTGTCTTCATGTTGGTGCCATAGATCTTCCAGACGAAGAATGCGCATAAGTGACGTGGTCGTCGTCACATGAGGCAGCCATTTGGCCAGTCTCCTGAAAATGCCTGGCAAAACTTCGTTTGGTCCTGTGATCTCAAGGTCCAGGAGGACCAGACGCAAGAAGTCAGTGGGTCTGTAATCCGATCTTCTTTGGATCAACAGACACTGCAGTTGAGTTGCCACTAGATCGTCTGGTCGATCAACAACGGCATGAATCTCAGTGATATCCGCAGGCATGATGTTGAGTGCTGTTGCTATTCTTCTCTTGCGTTCTTCTTCTAGGGCACTCGGCTGTAAACAAGACACAACAGAGCCATCCAAATCGAAGATAACAGTTCTGTGCCATGTACTGGATCCACTAGAAGGTTCTCTACTTCTGGATCTCGACATAAGATCTTGTGAGACTGCTGTTTCAGAGCTTGATGTGGAAGTGCTCGATGACGTCACAATGAGTCTGGGTCGTCTGGCCATCAAGGCGACCTGATCGTCATCAGCTGTATGAGGTGGCCTTTGTCCAGCGTTGTCAAGGTCATTCCATTGATCCATATAAGGTCGAACATAGGCATCCCATGCTTCTTCATCGATGAGCATTGGGACGTTGACCACAAATCCTAGACCATCATGAGCTCTGATGTTGCGATGGCGTGGGAAAACATAACGACCTGCTCGGAGAACACAGGGTCGTAGTTCCTGCCGTTCTGCTTCTTGACATGCTTCATATGCTTCAGCCCGACGCAAGATTGTAGGATAGTCTGTCCAAACATCCACGATGTGAGCAATCTCCAGAGTGCGGGGCGTTGGAAGCTCATCAAAGAGCGCCGTCGTCAAGACTGCGGCTCTTTCAGGCTGACGATGTTGCACAATCAGGACTATACCCACAATTCCTCGTGTAAGAGATATTGGCGGCTCGGGCTCGACAAGATGTAGTTCATAAGGAGCTTGTCTGTCAAATAGATCACCCCAGACAAGCTTGAACTCTTCAACCCATTCTTCATACCTTCGAGTCAACCGAATTGGGCGGCTTACAGCCTGTCTGATGCAATGACGATGACTGAGGTAATAGGTGCTCAAATAGATGACGGGCCCTTCCTCCAAAAGCTCAGTGGCACCTTCATCTTGTAGGATGTTCCACAAAACTTCAACCTAAGCCGGCAGGTGCCGCAAAGGAATTCTGGGGGGTCGTCCTTGTCCAGGTGCTTCATCAGAGGAGCTGGGCGGATCAGGAAGATTGGGATTCTCTGTCATGTCTGGCCGGTGATGAATGTACTTGGAGAGCTTGAAAGTTTTCGGCCGCAATACACTGGAGATACTACCAGTAGGAACCCTGGGATCTGCAACAGAATTGCCGGCACTACTCGACTGGTTCTGGGCGATATCATTGTGGATGGATGCAATTCGGGCGTCAGCTTGTACAAGCTCAGGTTCACAACTTCGTGCAAACTCTTCGTCTTGCCAAGGACGAACTCGAAAGCGGCTCATTTTCAGCTCCGCAATCTTTGGACATCCACTCCATGGTGTGATCCCAGCATCAAAATATGAGGCCAGGCAGAGAGAAATCATACATCTTCCAGTCGTCATCAAAACTCATTCTCAGCTCGGTCACATCTGCAAAACCCACATGAAGATTGAGACCTTTGCCGTTCTTGAGGTTGATTTGGGAACTTCGACTTTGTGGAAGACGATGATGTCCTGCAAGATTCATTTCAAGCGCAAGTTTCTGAGCAGCTTCTCTGGCACCAAATTCACAGCAGAAGTCTGGCTCGTCCATCACGCTATGACTCCATTTCAAAGCAGCAATTGCAGGAAAGTCAGAAAGTTCTGGCTTCCGACTGGTATACCATAAGGTCATAGCCAGTCCGCCTAACTGAAAACTTCTCTGGAGGCTTCTCCTGCTGTCCCCTCCTCTGTGCGCAATCTTTTGGGAGCTGGTCCTTCCACTTGAATGGACTCTGCCTCCTTGGAGAGCTTCATCAGGGAGTTGGAGAGCGTTTGAATGCTTTCCGTAATCTGCATTGCCGACGTATCCTGTTCGCCCGGCAAGTCCTCCTCGTCGCTGATCTCTGTCACCTGTCCCGCAGAGGTCTTGGACGTGTCCAGGCATTCTTTGGCTGCTTGGAATTGCTCCCGTGCCGAGGTGATTCTCAGTTGAAGGGCTTGCTCGTGCTGCTCGAATTGTTTTGCATATTCTGTCCAATTCTTCACTGCTTCCGCCAGAAAAGATTTCCAGGAACTGATGTGCTGCGTCCTCGCAACTAATGCCTCCTCGTAGGCCGTGCGTGCAGCACCCAAAGCCTTGGCTGCTTCTTGCAAGTCCTTGATGACTCTTTTCCCTTTCTTCTTTGATTCTGACTGTAGTCTCTGCTGAACATCTAATGGAAGGTCCACAGACCGCTTTTGCAGAAAGTTGAGCAATTCGTTTGGAACTTGTTCCTGCACCATGGTCGGCATCGTAGGCATTGACAAAGCCAAAGGAGCAAACTGTGGCGTAGAGCTGTTGGCTTGCTGCGGTGGACCTTGCTGCATGGGCATCATGTTCATCATGGGCATCATGGTAGGTGGAGCTCCAGGGTGTATCCACGGGGGCGGAGGCCCACTGGGCGGTGGCAAAGGAGGCACCGCAGCCGGAAAGCCCTGCACAGGCAGCTGCTGATAGGGCTGATACTGTGGAGGACCATACCCTGTGTTTGCCTGACCTTTGCCTCCTCGTGGTGTCTTCTTTCTGGGGCTCTGATATCTGCGTGGAGACTTTTGGCTCCTCGGCGATTGATCTCCTTGGTAATATTGTTGCCCTCCATGATACTGCCATTGTGGCTGGTATGTCTGTGCATCGCAATGCTGCTGTTTGACCCCATGGATGTAAGTGCGATCCATAGCTGTTTGCCAGGGCAATTTGCATGTTTGACAGTGAGAAGCATTGTGCTTCCTCAACTGTCGACATTGCAGGCATCTCCATGGCACATTTTGTGACTGCATGGCTCTCACTATGGCGCGAAGATGTCCACAATCTCGCGAATGGTGTGAGCTGAGGATTCGAAAGATCCGCAGAAGCTGGTGCTGTGATAGGAGCGCACTGCCTGATTTGTGCAAGAACCACTTGAGTCTTGCTTGAGCCCTTTGTCTCCGCAAGGAACGCCTCGCAGATGCAGTCGCCGTAGCGCTCTGCTAGGGTCAGGTCAAATACAGCAAAGCCGGCAAAGAGGAGCTGTGCAAAGATGATCAGGACCACGCAAAAACCGCAGGATGACCTCATGCACAAAGTCCAATGCCAACCCGGGGTTTTTATACGAGGCCGGGACCTCAGCACTTGCAAAGGTGATGCAAGGAAACACAAGTTCCTTGCAGAGCACAACGCAAAAATGTTCAACCACTGCAATCCCAGGGCGGACCAGATCAGGAGAGTAGCAGCAAAACAGACGAAGGCGAAAGTGCCAGCCACACAATTGCCCGCGGGAAATCCCGCTAAGGTAACCGGATGAAAACGGGTCGTGGGGCCCTCGTGATCCGAAACCTTCCACCAACCATATATATATATAT
>Ga0126342_10002437_pt1 | contig 29016 bp, 19 predicted proteins | sample Cyp1metagenome_FD_92528 | JGI IMG/M metagenome (GOLD analysis project Ga0126342, IMG submission 92528) | Coral microbial communities from Lord Howe Island, Old Settlement Bay, Australia - Cyphastrea 1 metagenome | ecosystem: Host-associated > Invertebrates > Cnidaria > Coral ... | reverse complement strand
TGCCAGATAGAATGCCAGATCGAATGCCAGAAAATATGTCAGATAGAATGCCAGAAGATTTGCCAGTAACAAAATGTATAAATGTCATGGTGGGGATCACACGAAGTAAAGTAATTTTTCATTGGCACATCACCGTGATATATCTGTAAAGGGATCATGTTCCATAGCTACGCTCAATTTCCAGGTCCGATCCGTTCAATCGGAGGACTGGTCATGTCTGAGAAGTAACCAGCATCCTGGGTAGAGGGTAGATGGGTGCAATTCTGTGAGAGGTTCATGGTGCTGAACCGTGTGTTGCCTCAGGTTAATGGACCAAACATTAGCCATGTATCTCCATCAGCAATAGCAAGAGCAGAACATCATACCCTGAGGAAATGCATGTCTTTGCCGTGCGAACAGGATCTACAGAAATGGTAGAGGTTTCGCTATATCTTTCAATCCGAGAGGTTTCCTAAATTGGGAGTACCCCAAAATCATTCGAAAGTTGGTTATGATCAGGAAAATCAATGGTTTGGGGTAGCCATATTTTAGGACCCCCCCGGCAATATCTAAACTTTCATAAAACATTTATTTGCAGTTGAACTACATCCTACTTTCATAAACTACCCTCTGATAAACTAACAGTTTGCTATGGAAAATCACAATCTTTCATAGGTAAATCATGGTAAATCAACAAACTAAATGGGTTATGTTCTATAGCTATGTTAGTTTACCAGAGGGTATATTTTGGTGGTATATCCCCTGACATAGCCCTTACATAGTGCTTATATATGTTAGGTACCTAAGATTTAGGTTCCTGAAATGGCCATTGAAACTATATCATTGAACTTCTCCATCTGCAGTTTTTCACTTCTGGTCCATCGGTCCGTCAAGGCTTCCGCCGCACGCGGGCACATATCCAGCTGCTGCGCTGCATGCCTTATCTCAGCGCAGCTTGGTGTCGGTGGTTGCCTCTATCCGAACATAGGAAATAATAGTCAGTCAACAATAGTCAATAATTCAATGGATTGGTTCAAGGGATTTTTTACAGGAAAGTCCATTATTTGGTGGTAAAATCTATGGTTTCCTGTAGGTTTTCCCTTAAACCAATCCATTGAATAATAGTCAATCAACATCAACAATAGCAAACAAAAACATAGCAGTATGAAATGGGTTCTATTCGCTTTGGTCAGGTTCATATTTCCCATTCACAACTTCGAATATTTAAAGGGTCAATGAACAATTGTCAATAATAGTCAACAGCACATGATTAACAGACACCCATAATAGTCAATGAACCGACGCTAACTCATAAATTAGTCAATAAGCATGTCAAAACTAGTCAATAATAGTCAATACACATTCAATAATAACCACAATAGCAGTCAATAGTCAATAATAATCAACAATTGTCAATAGCTAATATTACTAAACGTCAATAATCATAATAACCATGAACCGTAATTCTTTATAACCCCCATTAACTAGTCCGTTGTACCTACCATAAACCATAGAATTCAACCACTTGTAAGGCAACTGAACGCTATCTTGGGGGCCCCATCCTGTAATGATCTGTATTACCCTCTGGTAAACATACAACAAACTATGGAAAATCACCCATGTTTAATGGGAAAACTCATGAAAACTCACTATAAATGGCCATGTTCAATAGCTATAACTTGACATAACCAGAGGGTAAGAACCCCAAAAAAATGGGAAGATCCACCACAGGCATCGTGGAGCTCTGTCATGCCAAGACTCGACCGATGCCCAACGGACTTCTACCCGATGCACCCATCGGACGAGGCACCGAAATTCCTTGGGGATTTTGTTTAGGACCTTAAAATGGAGGTACCCGGTACTAGCTATGGAAAATCACAATTTGTCATAGGTAAATCAAATATAAATGATTATCATTGGGGCATTTTCAATAGCTATTAGCTATCTTGAATTACCGGAGGGTTATTTATATATATACATATACTTGGGGAGTAATTATAGATAGGCTTTATGGATCTTTATGGTAGGTACCTCCAATCAATCGGTTCCTGAAGTGGCCATTGATTCGTGGCCTTGCACCGCTTGAGGATCTGGCCATTGATTTCGAAGAAAAATGAGCTCCAAAGTCTGTGCGGTTATGTTTTGACCCTCATCCACGTGTACCTACAATGTGGGGCCCCCCAGTTATAAGTTGGTTTATAAGCCCCAGTAACTATAGTCATAAGTACCATAAACCATAGTTATTGGAGTTATAAACCAACTTAGCTATCTTGGGGGCCTCACATTGTAGCAATAAGCAAATCTTGAAGATGAACATATGGCAACCTATGGTGTCAAACGCGATCGCACCAGCCTCCAAAAAACGACCTCTGCCAGGAGGAAAGAAGGACGACACCTCATGTGTGGTCGCGGAAGTGATTGAATGGACCAAAGAAGCTCGCCTGTGTCCCTTTTTAATTCCAGATCTTGTGAATTTCTGCAGAGGCTTTGCTGAGGCTCCCGTTGGATCCATGTTGGAAAAATATGGAAAAATACTGGCTGGTGGTTTGGAACATGAATGTTATTTTTCCATATATTGGGTCATCCCAACTGACTTTCATATTTTTCGGAGGGGTTGAAACCACCAACCAGAATGGACATGGGTTTGTTTGAACATGGGATACACCTAAATTCCACGATCTATCATCAATGTCCCCCTTTTTTTGATCTGCAAAACCAAGGTACGCATGCAAGGTTCACCGTCTCACCGAGGGTTCCTTCAATTTCTTAGAAGGATTGGCCTCAAGTATCATCAATGCCTCTATTGACCACACAATTTTAGGGGTATGCGGTATGCACCATGTTCAGACAACCCCATATGAGCACCGAGCATATCGCCCTAGGACTTGCAGAAACTCTGGACTCCGAAGCCGATGCTTGGCTGTTTTCGGGTGTGGACCATCACCGGGACTAGGAGCCTTTCCAGGAAACTTCCATCTGATGTGGTCATGGGGGTACCCCAAAATGGATGGTTGAGAATGGAAACACCTATGAACATGGATGATTTGCGGATATTCCCATGACTGAGGAAAGCTCCATCTGGATCTTTGATTTGGGTTTTGTCAAAGGACATCTAGGAAAGAGCTTGCACTTCCCCCCGCAAGCCGTCATAGTTCCAGGACCTTTTCTTTAAGGGAGGAGCCCCTGTAGCTGCGACATACCATAAAATCCCATGATGCCAATGAGTATCATGACGCCAACCTGTTGCTTCTACTTGGTCTCCCATTACCCTCTGGTAAACATACAACAAACTATGGAAAATCACCTATGTTGACATAACCAGAGGGTATATCCCATGTTTATCCATTTTCACTATGAATCGCCATGTTTCCTAGGTGCATCAGCGATTTTTCTGGGTCATTGCGATTCAGCCATGGCGATAAATGGCCGGAGGGTATCCAAGTTCTGGTGAAAGTCCGGGTTTCTGTGGAAACACCAGAAGTGTTTTGGTCAGAGAATGCCTCATTATTTGTTGCTGCAAACCCACCTTTTTAATACTTTTTAATGGATTGGTCGATCTATAACTTGGTTGACTAGGGTCAATGGATGTCAATTACAAGGGTTGTTTATGCACACACACACATATGCATACAATGATAAATATGAATGAATAAATAAATAAATAACTAGTATTAAATAAATAATAAATAAATAAATAAATATATATATATATATATGCATTAGAAACTATAATATATATTATAGCTAATGGGATTCACATCACATGGGGATTATCGTGTCAGGATGCCAAGCACTTGGCCCAGCTGGCTGCGATCGCTTGGCCTGGGGCCTCCACATGGCGTGGGCTCGATCTTGAGCTTGGATAGCTGTGGCGCGGCGGAACCGGGGACCCCCGGGGACCCCCAAGGAACTCGGTTTTTTTTTGGAGGAACATGGTGGATTTCATAGGATTTCATAGGGATTTACGACCAAGCATATAGAGTCATATAGACTTATAGGGGGATTTGATGGGACTTATTCATAAGAAGCGGGGCGGGGACCTCTTATCAATGGGAATACTTATCAATGAGAATATTAAACAGCAATCTAGTGAACTAAAATGTGAATGCAATGGGAATGTCATGGAATATAAACTGTTCACCCTTCGGGAATCAAACATGGCTAGCCGGGAAATCCACCATCAAGGTTTTAATGGGACAATTTTGATCTATACAGAGGGTTCCATTGCTATGTTTGGTTGCTGGAGGGTATCACTTCCTAAGTCGGTTGAACTTCCAAGCACTGAAACCTCATTGAAGTCACAAAAAAGCAAATGGAAAAACGATATTACTTGAACCTTTACGGAAGCCTTATTCTGTTTGGGGCAGGAAAAGCATGCTGTAATGAAACATTAAGAAAAGGAACGAACACAATTCTTGCTTTGGAGAGGGCGATGGAGAGAGAAATTCTTGCTTTGAACCGTTTTTTGATCTACGTAACAAGGCCTAAGGCAATGGTAGATGAATCTCGTATATATATATGCATATATATATATATGCATATAATTGGTTTGTTTCCATTGACAGGTTTGATAATTGCATTACTCCATTATCCAAGTCGAAAACCATGGCAAACCGGTTGCTTTAGTGTTCAACTATGTCTCTGTAACTATGCGTTGTCGAGGGTCAACCCACCAAAAATCCCAAAACAAAGAAGGCAAGACTAGATGCAATGGGGAATGGCTAACGTCCGGGCATCAATTTGAAAAGCACCAGTTATTACCATACCTTTCCGCCTGAAGGAGTGATGTATCACCCTTCCATTTCTATGATTGTTTGAAACAGAGTTGCTAGCAGCCCGAAATCATGGTTTTGGCCATGATTTCCCCAGGTGCTGCTAACATCGCCGAAAACTTTGCGGTAAATCTATTCAAACATTTGTGTAACATTGTGGAAAAAACATAGGTTTCCCCATGGTTTTACCCAAACCTCTGTCATGTTGACTGTTACAGATACAATCCCATACCGGCCCATACCACTCCCATGTGCGAAACTCTAAGACATGGGTGTCCCACATGTGTTTGGGGGGTCATATCAATGTGGATTGATTCAATGGAAGATGTACAGAACACAATTCTCTTTAACTATGTTTACCACCGAACATAGGCATTTCCTGCAGAAAAGACCGTGAACCAATTGGGCTGCTACCATAAACCCTAGAGTTATACTAGTTACAAACATTATATATAAACCAACTTAGCTAACCCAAGCCCAATCTGCAGGCACTACTTTGGTATAACTTCCCTACAAACTCTGCCATGTTCCCATCATCTTCACATAAATATCTTGGTTAAAATCAACATGTTGGGTTTAACATATTAAAGGCACTATTTTACCAATCATCATCATCATCATCATCATCAGCAGCAGCAGCAGCAGCATAATCATCATCATCATCATCGTCATCATCATCATGTTTATCACCACTGTCAATATCATTATCATCATCATCAACATCATGTTCATCATCATCATTATCACAATCATCAATATCATTAGCATCATTAGCATCATAATCATCACCATCATCGTCATCATTCTCAACATCATCAGCATGATCATCACCATAATCATCGTCATCATCATCATCATCATCATCATCACCATCCCCCACGAAGAGAAGTTGATGTTTCTATGAGATTCAGCATATTTGCCACAGGGGGTGGAGGATTCTTTGATCCCTTATGATGACATGTTGATGCTATGATCAGATTTAGCATATTTGTCAAAAGGGGGTGGTGGATTTGTTGACCGCTTATGAAGATAAGTTGATGTGATTACCCCATTTAACATATTCGTCAGAGGGGGTGGTGGATTTTGGCCCCTTATGAAGAAAAGTTGTTGTTGTCTCTTTTTCAACATAGTTGTCAGAGGGGGTGGCGGATGTTGATCTCTTATAAGACAAGTGGGTGTGATTATCCCATCCAACATATTTGTTTTAGGGGGTGGTGGATTTTTGATACCGTATGAAGATGAGTTGATGTGATTAATCCATTCAATGTATTCGTCGGAGGGGTGGTGGATTTGTTGATCCCTCTTGAAGATAAGCTGATGTGATTACACAATTCAACATACTTGCCAAGAAGGGGGTGGTTTGTTTGTTCTTCCTTTTGAAGATAAGTTGATGTGATTACACCAGTCAACATATTTGCCATAGAGGGCGGCGGATTTATGATTCCGTTTGAATACAAGAAATACAAGTTGATGGTATTACCCCATTCCACATGAGTTGACACTGGTGATGGTGATGACGATGATGATGATGATCATCATCATCATAATCATCATCATCATGGTCATCATGATCATGATGATGATGTCATGATCGTAATCACGGTGATAATGGTATTAATGATGACGAGACCATGGTGGTGATGGTGATGATCATCATCATGATGATGAAATGATGAAATGATGAAATGATGAAATGATGATGATGTTGATGATGATGATGATGATTATGATGATGATGACGACGATGACGATGACGATGACGATGATGATTGTAAGTGTGGAGCAACGTCTGGGTTGGACCGAACATGTTAGATACACTATCTTACCAACCCTTGATTGATTCATACAGGTAAACCAAGTTCAACATTATACTTAACCACCATTGACTCATAGATTTCATAGTTAAACACTATCTCAACCACCATCCTTTGCATCCTAACCTGGCCATCCTCCATTGCATCCGACAAATGTCTGCAGGTTGTGTGGCCTCCTACGAATCCGACAACGAGTTGGACTGGCCCGAAGACCTTCCCCGCCGCCGCGGCAAGGCCACCCCTGCGGCTGCGTTTCAGCCGGAGGACGCGGGGAGCGCGGCAAGCGCGGCAAGCGCGGCGCGAGGCTTGGGGGATCTTGGGATGTTGGGATTTTTTTAAAGGATTTTTTGAAGGTTTTACTAGGAAGAAATGTATCAATTTTGTGTATTTTGCATGTTTTTACTGGATTTTATAGAGTTTTTACTGGGAAGAATTGCGGGGGAAATGTATCATTTTTGTGCATTTTGTTTTTTTAATTGATTTTATGGATGTTTTTACCCTTTGGATCCCTTTGGTAAATTAGCAACCCAATGACTGGCAGGGTCCACCTGAATTTAGTGGAGGTGTTAATGCGAAAAAATAAATGTGATTCAAGAATTCCCGTATCATTAGTAGTGATTAGTGATTTGATGTGGCAAACGCAATACCATATGTTTTTTCTCGGAAGAATGAGTGGGAACTTGTATAACGTTTGGGTATTTTTGTTTTTATACCATCAGGTTTCTAAACATGAAAGTGGGGATTTGATGGTATTTGTGCATCCCACCTCTGAACATGTATATTAGACATTATCAAAAAAACGGATGTGTTTTGGAAGGGACGGAGAAATAAAGTAGTTCGGGAAGGTGATGTTTGTATGATGGCCGTACATGATAGAAGTTACCTTCTTTTTTGTTTTATTTTGGTTGGGGTTGCTGTACATGTGTGTATGTATACATTTGCCTCATCTGACACACTGACACACTGTACTTTCCATGTTTGTTTAGTGTGTTTGTTAGTTTGTTCTACCATTGTTTGTCATTATTACTGGATGATATGCGCAATTCTGTGTTGTTACAATGATACCTTGTATTACAGTTACATGCAGGAGATTTGATAACATGTCTTCTTTTCTAGAATTATTTCGAGTATTCGCGAGTAAAGTAGTGAAATGCATTGCGATACATTGTGATCCTACATTGTATGATCACCATTTAAAAGGTATCATGAGATCATAGTTCCAATCACTTTTTTTGCTGGGTATATCTCCCATGATATCCCATGATACAATATACCCAAAAAGTGCTTGGTCATGGTTTGTTTATGTTCTTTAAAATCAATGATATCCACTTATATTCAGTTGATTTCAGTTGTTTGCGGTTATATTCCATGATACCCCAGCAACATGTTTCTTATTTACCCCTAAGATGCAGTCAAATTGATGCCCCCAGTTATCTTAATGTTTGTTGGTTTGTAACCCCTTCGCTAACAGTTCAATATATCTATCATGGACCCTATAAAATATGTTATTTTTACACCAACTTAGCCATCATTTGTAGTGATCACCTTTCTTATATATCCAATTCTATCCAGGTCCATCCGGTTGCAATACTTAATGTATCCCGTTGAATCACCATACAATGGAAAGTGACGTGTTTTAATTTCAAGTAACTTGACATATATTCCCTGAAAATAGGCCTTGAACATAGCCGATCTTGAATTGAGTAGAAACTCAGCTTCCAAGCCCCTGTTTGGCGGGGTCTATGTTGATTTGGGGGATGGTAATCATTATATAAGTTTGGTTATTATACAAAGTTATATGTATATATTATTAATATAGTTATACATATATATATATATATAATATGTGTGTGTGTGTCCACAATTATTTATGACATGTGCATATATAGATCTCTCTCTCTCTCTCTGCGTGTGTGTGTTTGTATATATTTCCCCCCATCACCCCCCCTAAAATCCCAGGAAATCCCCTTTTTTCCTGGTAGCTTCCCCCTGAGGCCTCAATGGTTTCCGCCCAACCGACCCCATGCCCGCCGCCGCGGCGCGCGGCGGCAGCGGCGGCAGCGTGCCGCGCTACAACGGCGTCGCGCCGCAGGCGGCGCCCCAGGCGGCGCCCCAGGCGGCACCTCGGGCCGCTTGGTACAACTGTTGCTTTTGGTACTGTTAACTATGGAAAATCACCATTTTGAATGGGTAAATCAACTATTTCCATTGCCATGTTCAATAGCAAACTGTTAGTTTACCAGAGGGTATGTAATGTCTAACTATAATAATGTCTAAACCGAGCTACCTGGAATTATTGACTGTGTATGTATATATATATGGAATAATCATACTATGTTGTTAAAACAATAGTAAACCATCCCCCCAATCACCATGTTTGGTGATATAAACCATTCCCAGTCATGGGTGGTTTATGTCATTGTTTTATATACCCACATTAATGTTATAGCAAAAATAAACTAGCCATAGAACTTGATGGTTTCAATCCCACCAATAAAAAATTGTCAATTTGTGGTAAGCACTGTTGTTTTACCAACATTTGTAGCTATTGAATTGCTATTGAGACTTTTCGAGGGCAGATTTCAACTACTTACCAACTGTTTCAATGGTAACGTGGACCTTGTTGGACAATTTTGATTAATTTATGATATTCAACAATCTTAAAATATGAAGTTCAGGAGCACTAGAAGTTCAACTTTGAGCTGGGAACCAAGCAGCTGCGTCCAGTTGCTGGTTGCCATTTACGAACTGGGACTGGTTAGTGGTGTTGGTGGTTTAGCCTGAAAAAAAGGTAATTCACCAACCAGAAGCTTGGATATCTGGTAAACATGATTATATGTATAAGCAATGATTGGGTGGATGCAAAGATAACATATTTCTGTTCCATACCGGTATCTCCCTGGTAATCAAACGTGGTTCGATGGAAGATCCACCGTTTAGGTCGATGATCTTCTTATCAAAACCTTCATTTATATTCGCCCATATGTCCCCTGGTGTTTCCACATGTTTCCACATTTTTACAGATCTTACAGGGGATTTTGATTCCCAAAGAGTGAAAAGGCGAAGTCCAAGGCACAAGTTCGCCCGAGGTTCCTCAGGCTCCGCAGGCGCCGCAAGCCTTTGGGATGCCACATTCCTCGGCGGCACCCTGGATGGCTCCTATGGCTGCGACTTGGCGGAAAGAAATCCACTTGGGTCTGGAACTACTTACCCTCCGGCAATCTAACAGTTTACTCTTAAAAATGACCCACTGATAGTTGATTATGTTGATTTAGCCATTAAAAGTGGTGGTTTTGTTCATCGTTTTGTTAGCTTACCAAAGGGTAACCTGGATGGCAATTGGATTCATATATGATTTGCCCTCGTGACTCCAGGTGTGTAAATCCTTCGTCCAGGAAGCTCCCTCATTTTATGAACTCGGAGCTCAGAGCAAACAGTCCAAGCTAGGAACCCACTCTCAAAGATCACCAAGATGTCCAATTTTTCGAAACCCAGAAGCACAACTCTTTCCATTCATCTTCAACTCCCACAATCCATCCCCAGTTCGCCAGGCACCTAGTCATCCCTGCCAGATGTATCCCATGACTGGCAGCCTTCCCCATGGCTTCCCCGGCAGCTTCGTTCCAGCCTCCTGGCCCGGCGCGCCGGGCGCGCCAGGCGCGCCGGGCGCGGCCGTGCCCTACGCCATGGCGCCGCCAACGGCGGGCGCCTTGGGCGCCCCGGGCGCTGGCGCCACGTTCCACTGAGCGCCCTGAGCGAAATGTTAGAAGTGATAGATTCAGGGCGCCTCGGATGTTTGATGTGTGAACAGTGAAAAGTATTGAAAAAGTAAGTTTTGAATTTAGAAAGGTGAAGTGATGATGGAAAGGGATGATAGATACACGTAGCTGGATCAGCAAATGACCAAGAACAGATCTTTTTTAAATGGCTTTTGTCCAGTGACGACGTTTTTTGGACAGGTCCAGGTCGAAAGAAACGCACAAAATAATTACACCTCCAAAAGCCAAAGGCATTCAAGTGGTTTTGAGTTGATAGCTGCATGTCCAAAGTGGTGTTAGCAAACATCCCAGGTCATGCTTGAAACCGTCGAATTTTGAGGTGCGACTTTAATTGATAATGCAGCTGGAAAACAGAACGGTGCCGTCACGTGGACTCTTCCCTTTTGTACCACGTGGAGTGTGATGTTGCCTGATGTTGTATAGTTTTAGGCCACGTATCGCCACTCAATTCTGTATGTATGAAACACTATATTATATTACATAATATTACAATATATTACGTTTATAGTTGATTATTTAATTATATGTGTTAGACAATACTTATATCCATATGTACGTAATGCATAGTCATGTGGGCAAAGTGTAGCGTTCTGAAAATGACCAAGGTAATCACTTTACAATGGTCTCAGATATCCTTCCATCAGGTCTTGTGAATTGTTTACAATCACGGTACTTTGTCCATGTTATGTGTACATACATTTTCACACACGCATACTGTATGTACTGCATATATATATAATCTAAAATCAATAGGACTCTCTCTCTGTCTCTCTCTCTCTCTCTCCCTCTCCCTCCACACATATATATATATACATATACATGTAAACATGGGGATGGATCACAAGCTATGGCATAGCATGCTTAGCATACTTGGCTTTTGGGATGAACATCCAATGATCAGCTTTTGGTTTGGTGCCTCCAGGAGAAGTAGCTCCGTTTTCTGTGATGCACGGTGCCCTGTCTCAGCGGCGACCTTGAGGGCTCTTATAGGTCCCAGGTCGGGTCGATTTCAAGATGATTATAGGCAATAATAGCTATCAACAATAGTCAATAACTGGTTGGTGGTTTGGAACATTTGTTATTTTTCCATATATGGGAATTTCATCATCCCAACTGACTTCCATACTTTTCAGAGGGGTAGGTCAACCACCAACCAGATAATAGTCAATAGCTAATACTGAACATCAATAATCACAATGTTTGTATAGTTTTTTTTTGCGAAAGAAGAACTGAACGTGACAATATCTAAGCTCAGCACATGGGTTGACAAGTCTTGCAAAACTCACCTCGTTTATGGTTCCTAAGGCCCTCATTGTCGGTACATTACACGATGACAATGTTGCTTTGCGGAAACAAATGCAGGATATCGTGGTTTTGAGCAAATTTCTACGGGGCAATTTGTTTTTTATAGGCCTATTTCTTGACAAGCTGAAAACCAACTGGCACGGTGTGAGCCCACTTCTTTCAATGTCAGGTCTTGATGTTGACCGTGTTCAGAGCGAACCGCAACTCCGAAAACACAAAAATGTCGGAAATCCTCTAAACATAGCTGTGAATCAAAAAATAGATACAAAAACACGTATCTGGTTGGTATTTTGGCACATGAATTTTATTGTTCCATTCAGTTGGGAATAATCATCATCCCAACTGACTTTCACTCCATGATTTTTCAGAGGGGTAGGTCAACCACCAACCAAAAAAACATTATTAACCATCATTAACCATATAATAACCATATAATAACCACGAATATAAACCATTATTAACAGTATATTAACCATTGACAGACGCCTTTCTGATTCGGATCACTTTGGGGTTCCCTGGAGCCGGGACTCCTCTGGCTCCAGGCAACTTCGGCAGGTGAGAAGCATCCTGGGAGTGCGGGGATTGCGTTTGGGGGACATTTTTAGATATTTATTGTTTTTTTTATTGTTTTTAATATATATATATATACAATGTGGGGCCCCCCAGTTATAAGTTGGTTTATAAGCCCCAGGAACTATAGTTATAAGTACCATAAACCATAGTTATTGGAGTTATAAACCAACTTAGCTATCTTGGGGGCCTCACATTGTAGGATATACTGTATTTTGGAATTTTGGAAGATCACCAACGGTTCATGGGATTTAGATGAATGACTGGAAATGAGATGACTTAGATGACTGGATTAGTATGGATTAGTTGCTTTGGTTGCCTCGGCTTGCCGGACAGTTCTCCTACTTCGTTCGCTGATCCAGGATCACCCCACCAGGGGCACAAACAACTACTGTATACAGACACAAAAATGGGGGATGTGCCCCAAGAATTTCGTGAGATCTTTTTGTTGGGAGGTATAAATGGTAACCTCGGTGTGATTCGGTGTGTACCAATCGAATAATAGGATAGATATGGATAGATATGGAATGGACAAGTCCCATCAAGATGGAGGAGGGTTAACAGGATTCAACGATGTTCAGTGTTTTTTGTTTGGTGGGGTGAGGCCTGGTATTTAGAAGCTGAGACCCATCATATATATATATATATTATGATCACATTATATTTATATGGGCATACATGGACATATTTCATCATCGAATTGCCTCCAAAAGGCCCTGAGCCATTGCTGGTGATCATACTATATAAAAACATCATAAATAATTGTTTATGGTTATATATTGTTTATAACCATATATAAACACAATAATCATTGCTGATGGTTATATATGCCATTGATTGTTTTTGTTCAATCCTGCTCTTTGCGAGCGTGAATCCAGCAGGAGAGAGACAGTGGTTTTTTGTGATCACCAGACTTAGAGAAAAACTACCGCTGCGTATTACACAGCTGGAAAGGGAAACCTCTCGACAGGACGGACAATGACCAATTCTTTTGGTTTATGCCATGCCATGACCAATTCTTTTGGTTTATGCCATACCCAAACTATGTTTAGATGTATTGTTTTGTGGTATTTGTTTCTATGTATTTGATCACGACGTACATAAACGGCTTATCGAATGGGATTGTGTTACGGTCATCCAGACGTGTTATACCAAAGCAAATTTCACCATTGGAAAGTTAGGAGCATCATATCATGCCCAGACCTTTTATGATCATACTGCTTAATACAGATCATAAAACGTTTTTTGTGTCTCCATTGTAGTGTCTCCCTTTATGATCATACTGAATCATACTTAATTTTATGGTACCATTCAAGTTTTTTTTTGGGGGGGTTGGTCTCCATCTGGGGATGGGTCAAAACCTACTAATACCATTTTTAGGGGGATGAACATCCATTTACCAGCTATTTTGATGTTCACCAGGGGTACAAGGTTTTGACACACTGCCATCTAAATATCTAACAAAACAGCCCAGCGCCTTGGGAGTGGAAGCTGCAGGTGGATGGGAGTGCTCTGGAAAACTTGTCCGGTGCCATCTATGGCGACCTGGGCTACCATCCGACCTGGCAAGGATTGAAGCTAAAATACCCTCTGGTAATTTAACATAGCTATTGAAAATGGGATTTTAATGGGATTTTTATGGGATTTACCATCTGATAAACTAAGATATCTAGTGAACATGACCATAGAAATAGTGGATTTACCCATTGAAAATGGTGTTGTTCCATAGTTTTTTGTATGTTTACCAGAGAGTAGCTAAAATATGAATCAAATCATGACTCGACTGAACCCAATAGTGATGATCTGCTTGGTGGTTTGGAACATGTTTTTTATTTTTCCATAATATATATGGGATAATAATCATGGAAAATCCTTCCCATTGACGAAGTCCATCATTTTTCAGAGGGGTAGGTCAACCACCAACCAGGTTATATATATATATACATGTCATGACCATCCTAAGTTGGTTTTGCATAATTTCCAAGCATTTTTGTTGCTAGTATAGTTCCCACTTTAGCTGGAAGCAAGTTTCATGTTCAAGTGGCAAGTGGCATTGGGGACTGAGATGACAACCCTATTCAATGAGCCCAACAACCAGCTGGGGATGAGAGTTGATGCACAGGGAACATGATGCTTAACATATGTTGGATAGTATATATTCGGAGAGTATGTATTTTCATTCCAATGTGTTAGTGATATCCTGAATTTGGATGATTTGGGATATGCTTGGGTCGGTTATGTTGCGCATGTTTGTGTTAGTGTGGGATAATTTAAGAATTGAGATGTTCTTTCCTGTTGGTGAAATGCTAGTGGTGAAAACCCTGCCCAAATGGGTGATCTATGTTTAAGCTTAACAGTGTCCAATCATGTCCACCCTTGAGTCACCATACCCATGTACATATAACTCTTGTATATGTATATTATATATATATATATATATTTATTTATTTATTTATCAAGATGTACATATATGTATATATATATGGGCACACACATCTAATATATAATAGATATAATATAAATATTATATTTTATATATACATATTTATATACATATCCCCTAAATGTTTGGTTCAAAGAAACCCTGCTTGTCCTGGAGTGGCTAAAGGTGATGTCTATCACTGGTAGACATACAAAAAAAACTATGGAAAATCACCATGTTTAATGGGTAAATCCACTATTTCCATGGCCATGTTCAATAGTTATGTTAGTTTAGCAGAGGGTACACCCGTTTTCATTAAACATGATTCACCTTGTAACTAACCATTGATCCTGGATTGGTCAAGCCTAAAAAGGATCCTTTAGGGGCTTAAGTTGGAGTTGTTTTCTATAAATACCCTGTGGGAAAAGGATGGAAAAGGACATCTATGACCTATGAATCTTTGATCTACGATCATCTGCAATTGGGGAATCTTCGGGATAACCATACCAAATGTGATGTGGAGATGCATAGATTGCATCCCCAAAATCCTGTCAGAATTCCATGGCGCCATGTTGGGTTACCCACAGGACGGGGTTTGCCCCAGCAACACATGGGAACTATCATCCCGATGCCAACGGGTTTTCCAAAAGCTATTGAAAATGGTGATTTATAGTGGATTTTCCCATTGAAGATGGTGATTTTCTATAGTTTTTTGTATGTTTACCAGAGGGTACTTCTATTTTATTAGGGTTTCATTTAGGCTTTACAAAGGTAAAAAAGATCTCCCCGCCCCACGGAACAAATTGAACAAATAACCATACTTTTATAAAAGGGTTTCATTTAGGGATGCATACAATGTGAAGAAATGCAGATGGCTGCGGCAAGATGACATATGAACACTCCAGACTGGCTAAAAAAGTGAAAAAGGGGAAAAGGCCGAAACGCATGAAGTCCGCAGAGTGTTCACTTTTCCGACTGATTTTTTTGGAAATTTGTCTTGGGACATACTAATTCGCAGATGTACCAAGGTCGTAAAAAATTGCGCCTGCGCAGTGAAATGTGCCTCCTTAAGACGTTAATCAATCCGTTCCATGCAAATGCAAACCCTCAGTCCTGCCCGTTAGGTTGCCAGGTTGATTAACAGAGGGGTACCCCGCCCATGAAAACTAAACAATATGTCAATCAATGATATTCATTTGATAGTGAATGTATCAAACAGCCCCCTCTATTTATGATACTAAATACCTTCTGGTTATTTAACATAGCCATGGAAGCCATGGCCCATTTATAGCTGATTTACCCATTAAAAATGGGTGGATTTTCCAGTTCGCTATGTTCGTCATAACCAGATGGTATAGATCTAAAGTTTATCCCAAAGCGACCCCTAAACATCCTAAACGGACGGCCGAAAAAAGCACGGCCGAGGCGATCTGCTGATGAACTGGCGCAGCCGTTTGGGCCTCTGGGCCTTCTGTGTGTCCAAAGTCCAGGCAGCTTTGGACCAAGTGGGGATGGAGATGGATGGAGGTGTTTCGTGAGACCCACCAGAAATACCCTCTGGTAAACATACAAAAAGCTATTGAAAATGGTGATTTATAGTGGATTTACCCATTAAAAATTGTGATTTTGCATAGTTATGTTGGTTTACCAGAGGGTAGCGGATGAGCTTACAATTCAATTGTTAATTCACTGGGCTTTGATGAATTAAATGGAATTAAATGGGATGTGTTTGCTGGAAAGTGACGGAAATGGTGGTTCTCAACCTATCATCAATAGCGGATTTGCAAATGTTTAACCGCAAATTCGTGGTAAAACCAGCATATTTGGGTTCCATGTTGGTTTGTTCAAAAGGGACTGAGGCATACTGAGGCCCCAAAATGATAAATTTGGTGGGAAAGTTGTCATAAATCATGGGGGTTGGGAGCACCTCATTTTCGGCGAAACTCAACGAACATGCACACGCTTTGATTCGCATCGTACGGGGAAGATTTGCCCCAAGTGACCAAAATTTGCGGCGGTTCAAGGCACAAACATGTGATGTGAGCTCGAACATGGCCATAACTGGTGCAGCCAAAACATATACCCTCTGGTAAACTAACATACAATGTGGGGCCCCCCAGTTATAAGTTGGTTTATAAGCCCCAGTAACTATAGTTATAAGTACCATACACCATAGTTATTGGAGTTATAAACCAACTTAGCTATCTTGGGGGCCTCACATTGTAACTATTGAAAATCACCATTTTTAATGGGAAAACTCCCTATAAATGGTGATTTTCCAATATTTTCCATAGTTTTTTGTATGTTTACCAGCTGGTAGACCTTGTTAGTGGCCATGGTCCCTTTACACACCGGAGCCCCTTCCCCCAGATTTCGATCCATTCATCCCATCACCAGGCCATCGTTGCGATGTGTTAACGTTCGGTTGTTGGTGGTTAAGGTGATTTTTTTCAAAAAAACATTCCATGGATTCCATGGAAGCCGAGCCGTTTTTCTGGTGTCACAGGCGTTGGTCAATGTTCCATGCAGTTATGGCCATTTATCAAAGTTATAACTGGTTATAAGTGGTATTATACATTTTATAAATGGGGTTATAATTATAGTACTTATAACTGGTAAAGGGCCATAACAGTGATGGTCCATGTTTCAGGATGTCAACATCACTTTCGAGTATTCATTGGAGATTATATTCCCCATAGTTGGGTGATGTGAAAAAAATGGACGTAGAACCAACCCCTGTTGTTTCAGTGGGAACAAGAAACATTAGTCAATCATAATGGGAAGTGTTCATGGGACACACACACACACATATATATATATATAATGATCCATAATATGTATATATATATATTATGTATATATACACATAACATCAAGTAATCACTGAACATTCGCTGAACTACTTGGAGGATCATCCCACCTAGTCACTGGTCAGTAAGCCTCGTGAGTGACGTAAGTCCCCACGAATCGCGGCTTATCCCATCTACAAATGCGTCAAATAACACTGGTTATATTAAATGTTATTAACAACTTATTGAGGATAATCATTGTTATACTTAATACTTAATAACCATTGTTATCCATTTTACGACCATCATGCGTGTCTTGACATGTAAACTTTTATAGGTAAAACCCTCTGATAGGGAAAATCATCATCTTTTATAGGTAAATCAACTATCAATGGGTCATTTTCAATAGCTATTTTGACATAACCAGAGGGTAACAATGGTGATCCCATCCACTTTTGATCTCTGGTGATCCCTCAACGAAATTCCAGGTGTACACCTCATCCTTCGCCACGACACCGTCGGATCCAATGCTGGGCCATGTGAGGCGCCGTCGGCATAGTCTCACCAACGGCCTTGCAGCGGTGTTCCGAGAGGAATATGCTAATTTAACCATCAAAAAGGAGGATTTAATGAGTTTTATAGCTGATTCATGGTAGCTAAGTTGACCCATAGCTACAAGGTCTTCATAATTTGGAGGATTTAAGCACGTATGTTTTCATATACTCGGTTTATACACCAAGAAAAGGCTACTTTGATTTGTTTAGCCCAACAAGATGAGGCTCTCCAGTTTTTACTTAGTTTATATCGTAAGCCATCAACTAGTTCGTTATACTCCTCATAAACCCCAGGCCAAGTTCTAAGTCAACTTAATGTCAACTTAGCTATCATTTGGGGGCCTCACCATGTACACCTTGTGCTATGTATCGCTCTATGGCAGGTCACGGTTGCCCGGCTCTTTGCCTTGGGTCCCCCTGAAACCAAGCCAAAAAAAAAACTTTGGTGATAACATCGGACTGGCTCAAAAGTAGATATATATAATGATATATACATGTAGATGTAGATATCCTCCAAAATGATCCAAAATGAATGGTTGATTATTGAAACTGAAAATCACCAGGCTTTTGCTTGTTCATGCTTGTTTTTTGTTTTCTCCTTTGCCTTTGGCCTTTGGCATCCCATTTTTGGGCCAAAGCCACTAGCCGCTACCTGCGGCAAATCGCAGGTTGGTCCCTCATTTAAGTGCCATGCAACTGGCACCGTGGCTGCGCTTCCAACAGCTCTCGGCCCTTTGTTCAAAGCGGATATGCTCAGGCGCATTTCGTGAAAGCGCAGCTGTTATTGTAAAGTTGATTTATCCTTGGGCTAAGTGTCTCTATACAACCTTTAAAGTGTCCAAATTGTGTCGGCCCCTTTGATCACCCTATCTATACATAAACTGTCCGGTGTAATCACACGTGGCAATGGAAATTCATTACAAAAGGATGTTTCTACCGGGGAAAATAACCTCTGGTAAACTAACATAGCTATTGAAAATTGCCATTTATAGTGGGTTTTCCCATTAAACATGGTGATTTTCCATAGTTTTTTGTATGTTTACCAGAGTGTAACCTATCAATATTACAAATCTTTGATTTGCACTTGCCACGTTTGATTGCTGGAGGGCAATTCGCATACACTGAACCGCGAATGGACAGTCAGATCCCGGATCGGACAAGCCTTGGGTTCCACGGGAAGTTCTATATATATAATATATTATCAATAGATTTTGGATTTTCCAATAGATATATATATATATATATATCTATGTTTTTATGTTTAGTATCAATAGATACCATCTATTACCATATATATAGTATCAATGAGAGTATCAATATGTAAATTTAGATGTTGTCTTTTTGGGAAGCCAAGTGGGGCTGCGCTTTTTTACTTCCTCTTTGGGAGGGAAACTGTTCGAGGAGCGGAAGCTCCTCCGGGACGGGCCTTGTAAATCTAGGCTCTCCTCATGGTGATTTGCATGGTTGTTGTGACCTTGCTTTGAGGGGGTCGCAAAAAAACTTCTCTGTCTGCGCAAGGGAACTTTTTTTTGGATCCAATGATATTGCTGTGACGGTGTTGGCTGTACAAAGATGACCACCTGTGAGACCAGTTGCAGTTGCCCACGAGTTGACTTACCCTCTGGTTATGATTAACATAGCCATGGAAAATTGCCCATAGAAATAGATGATTTATGATGATTTACCTATTAAAAATGATGATTTTCCATAGCTACGTTAAATAACCAAAGGGTACATCAACACTTTTTTTCGTATGATTCGACATCACGCATTAAAAAAGTACCCATATACATTGCTTGCCCAAAATATCTACCAGGTGAACCCTTCAACAATAAGACCTTACTAAGGGCTTATGAACCACCAACCACTAATAACCTGGTTGGCGGTTTCAAACATGTATTTTCCATAATATATGGGATAATCCAGCCGATCCAGCCCAACTGACGAACTCCATCATTTTTCCAGATGGTTAAAACCACCAACCATTAATAACTATATCATAGAATTGGATGATGGGAAAATTTACAGGAAACCCCTATATTTGATGGTAAAAAACATGGTTTCCTGTCGATTTTCCCTTAAACCAAGCCATTGACTATAGAAATCTGCTTATGAAACCGTTCAGTATACGGGACCACCGCCATGTTTCCCCTCTGAAAAACAGGCGCTGGTGGTCCCGTGGCCGATGTGTGGATCTCAGATCCATTGCTGAAAATTCGCTAGAAATTGGTGAATCTAACGGGAAAAAACCGGGGAATTCTATACAATGTGAGGCCCCCAAGATAGCTAAGTTGGTTTATAACTCCAATAACTCTGGTTTATGGTACTTATAACTATAGTTATTGGGGTTTATAAACCATCTTATAACTGCGGGGCCCCACCTTGTATAGATTCTATATGTGTTGTTTTGGCCTCTATGATCTCTATGTGCAAATTCAGATTTCTTGGGAAAAAAGTGGTGATCCATCGGGAAAAAGGGGTGATATTGGAGAGTCTACAATTTTGTCTCCATGTTTGGGACACCTTTATTTATAATTTGGTATGTGTGTTGGTAATTGGTTTTGTTCATGTGTCAAATTGTCACCGTTGATCCTATCCGATTTCTGATCCCCGGCATGTCTCACCCAGATGGCAGAGTCCTACTGAGGCGCTTGCAGGGCCCTTGCGTTGCCATTTGCCGGAGAAGCAGTTAGGCTGCATTGATATTGAACACCAATCAATAATCCTTCATCCATGGCCATGGCCATGATGGGATACATTTGCAGTGTTGCTAATACCATGGTGGTATCGGGATCCTAGAAGTCTAGAAGCTTCCCTTAAGTGATCAATCTACTATTGTGGCTTGGCCAGATACAAACCATGGTTGTATATATATATATATATCTGGAGGAATAAAAACGACTTCACTGCCACCTCACTGGAATGATGGTCAGTGAGGGTAATTAATTATCCTAATTTAACATTGCCTTCTTATTTCAGGTCAGTGAGTTGTTCTGATTTATCCAGATAAATGTATCCCGCATTCAATGTAGGATACCCTGTGCCCAAAAAAAGCTAACTACGATGTGGTGAATGTGTACCCATTGGACCCACCCAAAAACATAACAAATCACTTAAATCACCCCCAATTTTTGGTACTATCATCTAGTAGTGAAAACCCAAGCTATAATTCTTATTAAGTAGTGGGTTAACCCTACTAATCCCTACAACCAGGGACAGGTCCATACGATTTTTGGGGATGGGCCACCTTTCGTACCTGTCGTGTCCGAAACAAGGCACTATTTGGAGTCCGACTGTGGCAAGCTGCGCGCCCTTGTGTCGACCTCGGGCATCCTCATCGTAAGTACCAAGCATGTGAACATGGTTATGTTATGAACTGTAGAAACAGGTTAATCATGTTTAACCATAGTCAATGGGTACTAACCCATTAAAAAAAAGAACCAGCTGACACATTATTAACTCTAGATATTTCTAGGTGATGTTGATCTATTGAGGGATCAGTCCGACTGCCAGGCTGGACTGCTACAGCGCTTCAAGGAGCGGAAAGACAAATGTCACTTGGAGAAACAAAGATGGAACTTACGAATTTGGTGCCCCCAAAATGTGATGTTTTGTTGGCTTTATGTTGGTTTATAGATCCCAACAAATAGTTGGATGGGTGGTTAAAAATTGTTGATCAATATTGGTTAAAGAAACCAATTCATGAAGGTGATGTTTTACATTAAAGCGATGTTGGTTGCTTCACAAACCCCAGTATCTATCTATCTAATCCTATCTATCTATCTATCTATAGATATAGTTGGATGATCTATATACAGTATAAACTTCTCTGTGACATGTTGGTGACATCAACTGGGCCGCGATCGCGATCGGAGCTTTGTTCAAACATGGAGGTCCACTGGCTGCGGGTGATGCCCCAGAGATGCTGCTGTAATGTCAACATTTACCAATGGTTAATCATGGCTAATCATGGTTAATCAGGGTTAATCGTGGTTAATCGTGGTTAATCATGGTTAATCGTGGCTAATCATGGTTAATCGTGGTTAATCGTGGTTAATCATGGTTAATCATGGTTAATCATGGTTAATCGTGGTTAATCGTGGTTAATCATGGTTAATCATGGTTAATCGTGGTTAATCGTGGTTAATCATGGTTAATCATGGTTAATCATGGTTAATCATGGTTAATCGTGGTTAATCATGGTTAATCATGGTTAATCATGGTTAATCATGGTTAATCATGGTTAATCATGGTTAATCATGGTTAATCATGGTTAATCATGGTTAATACGGTTAATAATGGTTAATAAATGGTTAATAATGGTTAATAATGGTTAATGCCAACCCTGGATTAATAAACCCCAAACGTTTGTTTAATTGGGAGGTCACCATTTAAGTATCATATTATGACTATTGGAAGGGTACCCCCCTAATTATTAAACCAAGGTTTATTAATCCGGGGTTGACATTAATAATGGTCAATAATGGTCAATAATGGTCAATAATGGAACATAGCCAACAACCATGGATAAATAATGGATAATTTTATATAGTCTCTGGTAAACATACAAAAAGCTATGGAAAATGGCCATAGAAATAGTTGATCTACCCAGCTATAAAATGGTGATTTTCAATAGCTTTTTGTATGTTTACCAGAGGGTATATGTATTGTCTATCGTGATGAGAAACTAATGGTTTATTGAATGGTGTATAAAATAGCTCTTCCCTGGAATCATTGGCAATTGGGAGGGAGCGATTTTGAGCTATGCTTATTTATTTCCCCTATAAGCTGATAAGATGGAAAGCATGGGGGGGCTACAATCAGAGTTCTCCAACATGTTCCAACCACATGATCGATTTTGACTCTTAACCCATGGCCTTTTGGCGGGTGGTTTTCTTAAATGTTGAGGCATCATTTTCACACAGTTCATCAAGATGCTGGACGTGTTGGAAGCCTTCGCCCCTCGGATTGATTTTTCTTTCAGAGATTATACTACCCCGATATTGATATAATATGGAGATTAATTATAATATACTGGTTATAAATACTGGTTATAATATGACTAATTATTTATATCTTACCGTGGTTGAAATACTATAATATACTGGTTATTGTAACCCAAGAACGGGGAATCCTTATTAACCAAGCAGTATGATACAATGACAGAGGGATTTTGAACACTGCTCATATGTGTACGTAAGTATTTTCTTTTGGGTTTACACTATGCGTCCAAACTGGTAAACCAATCTCAGCCATCAAGACTTGTATTTAAATAAATATCTCTCTGGATTGATATCTTCGGGAAAGGGCCGTGGGATTTTGCAAGGTCAGCCTTGTACAACCAAAAACGCTCCAAACTGTTTGATAAACACCTAGAGGTTCGAATAGGTACAAGGAACTGCCAATTTATCACGGCAGATCATCCAGCCACACATGTTTTGTATCGGGTGACTGGGTCCCACATCCATGGATTGTAGAAAACACTTATGGGGTCAGTTGATGTCAATTGATGCATATTTGTGATTATTTGTGCCACAAGTCATGCCCTTCATACCCTTTAGATATCTTTAGATTCGATTTTTTTTTGGGAGGTGTTATTTCCAGTTGAAATTTGCAGCAAGACCCTCCCCTATTATTGTTTGGCTTATAGCATTCTATGACCCCACTTAACACGATGTATACGTGAATCAATCTCCACCACACATACCTGGCGCGTTCGCCTTAGACACAGTGGCGCCAGGTTTGCTATCATCGCTTGACCTATCTCCGCTTGGACGGAAGTGTGAAGGTGAGCCATGGGGAAAATCGTGATAGGGATCCAACATGTAAAAAAACCATGGATTTAGCCATTTACCATGGGGAGTTTTCAGTGCCGTCCCCAGAAGATGATGGCCAAAGAAGTCAACTCCGGGATATATCCCAGGATTTTTATTGTGATTGATGGTGATTCATTGGCAATTCATATAGTGATTTATATTGGTCGAATGTGTTTAAGTCGGTGATTCACAACTGGATTTGCAAAGTCGGTGATGATGGAAAAACTCCCATTGGATCCACCAGGACTGGGGAATCTACGGAGATTTCTGAGATTTCTTACCCTTTGGTTATGTCAAAATAGCTATTGAAGATGGCCATTTATATATAGTGAGTTTGCCCATAAAAACAGGTGATTTTCCATAGTTTTTTGTATGTTTACCAAAGGGTATTGCATATTATGGCCGCCTTAAGCATATGAAAGTATCCGTTCAAAATTCCCGAGTTGGCCTATGTGAAGAGCGCAGTGATGCAATGACATAGGGAGAAACATCAGCCAATATCTTAGGACAGTTTCAGATCCAAACCAGATACATACCACAGTCCTAACGGCTAGCTCATCATGGGTTTCGGCTCACAGCCAGTTGATCCATGTCCCAAATTCCCACTGTTTGGTTGATGACTAGAGGCTTCCCCCAATTCAACAACCAATAGGTAGATTATGAAAAATACATTATACATATATAAATATAAATATATAAAACTATAAACATATAAAAAGTATAAAAATACATACATGCATGCATGCATACATCCATGCATGCATGCATCCATGCATGCATGCATACATCCATACAGACATACATTTATACATTTATATAAATACTACATACATGTTTATGGGTGCACCAGCTCTTGCTTATCAATCTCCCATTTAAGGTCGGGTCAAGAGCCAAGCTCATTGCTAACCAAAATCCCTAGGCACCTCAAAATCCTCAGCTGTTTAACTCTTTTTACCTGATAGGAGCATCACATTTCAATTGTTCAATACAAAACATACGAAATGCCGGAAATTCCGCTGATATGTTTCATGTGTTCAGCTCTGGGTGCATCCCTTGGCAAATCCAGCATGTAAAATATAAGTTTCCTTCGCATCGTGATCCATTTGGTTCCACCTACAATGTGGGGCCCCCCAGTTATGTTTGTTGGTTTATAAACCCCATTAACTATGGTTATAGGTACCATAAACCATAGTTATTGGAGTTATAAACCAGCTTAGCTATCTTGGGGGCCTCACATTGTGCAAAAAATAGGACAGTGAAATCCTACTGAGGTAATGATATAAAGAACTATAGGTAAATTACAATTGCTAGAATCAGAAACACAAATGGACGCAAGTTTTATGTTAAACTATGTTAATGATTTAATTTATTCTAAGATGTTCCATGCTGGGAGTTAGTGACTATCATACTATCAGAATATTTAATGTTAATCATACTATCATACTATCAGTTACTATCAGTTACTATCATACTATCATACTTTAATGTTAATCTTTACTGGTTGGTGGTTTGCAACATTTTTGATTTTCCATTTCATATATGGGATGTCATCCTTCCTATTGACGAACTCCATCATTTTTCAAGATGGTGAAATTGCACCACCAACCAGTAATTATTATTAGCCATCATTAACCATATAATAACCATTACTATTCACCATATATTAACCATATATAAACCATATAATAACCATTAATATTCACCACATATTCACCATATATTAACCATAAACTGACATAAACTAACATTCGTGATACATCCACTGGGGCTGGTCCGGTCCGCCGAAACACAGGTGGACGTGCGGCAAGACTTGGTGGATCGCTTCAACGAGGACGATCCTCGACGATTCATATAGTGAATCACCATCAACAATAGGGATTTATATATGATTCATATAGGATTTATATGGGTTTATAGGATTTATATATCTATAAATCTATAGTTATAACTAATGTCATGTATATAGGATATATATATATATATATATGGCTTTATATGGTTGTAATAACTTATAACTTATATAACCAATGAACATTGGTGAGCTAGTGCCAGTGGCTAAACAACAATGGAAGATGCTTCGAAAACCCATAGGATTTTCCGGAGATTGTTTTTCTTGTTTTTTGTGTTCGTTATTTTGCCAATTAATGGGGTTATTAGTTATAGGCAGGCCACTTTTTGAAATTGACTCAGGGGATAATTGGACAGAGTTTTATGAAGTTTTATGGTTGAACGGCGGGGAAGAAATGCATCTTACCCTCTGGTAAACTAACATCGCTATGGAAAATCACAATTTTGAATTGGTAAATCAACGAACTAAATGGCTATGTTCAATAGTTTATTGTAGGTTTACCAGAGGGTAAATCCCATAAAAATCCCATAAAAATCCCATTAAATCCCATTAAATCCCATAAAATCCCATTAAATCCCACAAAAATTCCATTAAATCCCATTAAATCCCATTAAATCGCATTTTTTCCAGGGTTTTTTGAACATTCTCAGGGCGCGCTTGCGCATTTTGGACCCAGGAACGCGTGTTCCTCTTCATTTGCTCCACCCGTGCTGCTCGGTGGGACATGATGGGACTATGGGATGGACATCAGTGACCTGTTTGCTATGAGTTTCTCCGTTTGTTTACTATGTTTCATACAACCTGAAACTTATTTGTTGAGTATAGTTTACTATGGTTTCTCCAAGTTTTGATATATGCTATGATTATCTATTATTTGTTTCTGAATTTCGCCTCCTGTTTGGGTGAAATGGTTGGAATCAGGTGTCCATTGCCGTCGGGGCCCGAGGCTGGAGGTGTTGGAATCAACCTGACCAGTGCGAATGTGGCCTCTCGGTGTGGATGAACCTGTGGATTTCAGGGCTTTGGAACATAATGTGACCTACAGATACCCTCTGGTAATTTAGCTATTGAAAATGGCCATTGAAATAGTGGATTTTCCCATTAAAAATTGTGATTTTCCATAGTTATGTTAGTTTACGAGAGGGTATCAGGGAGGTTGTTGCTTTGTATGTTTTTTTTTTTTTAATGGGATTATACATTGTAATGAATCAATATCAATCATTGAAGCTGTGTGTTCAAACGATGCCAGCTTTTTTGGTAGCTTGCTTCGAGAAGCTTCGTTGGCAAAATGTGCATTTTCAAAGGGGGCGGTGTTCTTTACAAAGGAACATATTAAAACAACAGGCTCCCAGCCGGAAAATAAAGTTTTATGATTGTTTTATTGTTCATTACGGGAACATCAGATGAACATCAAGTTTTAACCATGTTTTATGATTGTTATATATATAACCATCAAATGTTTGGCTTTCCTCATAGAATTGGATGATGGGAAAATTTACAGGAAAGCCTGTAGATTTTCCCTTAAATCAATCCAATGATTTCCATGTTAAGTTCAAGGGCGTCCATGGGGCTTGAGCCTAGGTGATTTTCTACGACTCCGATTGGAACCCTGCCATGGACCGGCAGGTGCCTTGAAAGGGGCGGGGCTGTGGTGAATTCCTATGGCCATTTAGTCCACTTGATAAGGCGAAGATAGGCTAAGATGATTGCTATACATATGATATGTAGGTATGATATATACATATGATATGTAGATATGATATATACATATGATATATACATATGATATATACATATGATATGGATTTTTTGGTATGTAGTAAATTGTAATATGAAATTGGAATAATTGAATAATTTAGATATAGATACAAGGTGGCCCCCCCACTTATAAACCCCGTAGTGTTAGTCACCAACTTTTGCTATTTGGAAAAAAGGGGAACCATGATCATGACCCTGGGCTATGTTTATCACATGTTTCCTGGGTTAAAGGGAACATCTTCACCGGAAACCATGGAGTTTTTGGCCCACAAGTCTGCTAGGGGCTTCCGGTGAAGCCTGCAAGGTGAGTGTGTAGATATCATACAACTAGCCTGCTCGTGGGTGCAAAAGGCATTTATACACTAACAAACGGCTAACAAACGTGGTCCTCACTTTGTATTATCTTCATTGTTGCCCATTTATGATCATAAAGCATGACTATGCATTACTATGCATTACTCATTACTCATCAATCAGTATTTATTAGCGTATCAGGTTGTATTCTCACCAATTATGAGTGCTTCAATGGGACAAAAAAAATGTAAATAGCCAATTTGACACGGTGCAAGTGGATGCAATCAGATTGTGCATCCCAACGCATACCCCAACGGACACCCCAAGCCATTCCCCAAACTGTACTGCCAACCGTACTGCAACCGTACCAACGACCGTAGCTTGAAACCGTAGCATTGTTGTTAGCGGTTATTTCAATATTATTCTTGGACTTAGCTAGATTATATAGTATTATCATTGCCATTGAACTAGCTAATATGTTTAGTGGTTATTTCACATTAATGATTATAATAAATTGGTTAAAATGGTGAATATTATTATCATGTTTGCCAATTTATTATTTTATAAGGATAATATTATGAGTAGGATTTTTTAATGGTTATTAGGGTTATTAGATGTTATTAAATATTAAAATGGCAAATAACCATTAAATGGCATATATTATCATCATAATAATGTTTCATGGTTATTTGCCATTTACTAGATATGATATGATATGATGATATATACCATTTAATGATAACACAAATACCATTTAATGGTAATATATACTATCACCATCTAACCCCATTTATAACATGTATAATTTCACTTATAACCAGTCATAACTAATTAATGGCCATAACTGTATCACCAGAATGATATTTCTTCCTATAGATTTCTTACTTCACAAGCGGTGCATCACCGGAGAGTTTTTCCGGTTGAAAACTCGCTCACCAAGGCCACGGATCGGGCGCATCGCATCGGTCAACAGCGCGAGGTGCACATCTATCGCTTGATCAGCGAACACACGGTGGAGGACGCGCCGGGGACGCGCCAAGGGCCGTAGGGGGCCGGCTGAGGGGGCGGAAGTGGGGATGGGCTGGTGGGAATTTGTTGCTGCGACCTGGAGAATTGTCATTTTTTCCCCACCTGCCAGGTGAGGGTTGTTCCCCACCTGCCAGGTGAGGGTTGTTAGATTTTATGTCAGTTGCCTCCTCCTGCTCCTCCTCCTCCTCCTGCTCCTCCTCCTCCTCCGCCTCCTCCTGCCTCGTCCTCCTCCTCCTCGTCCTCCTTGTCATCCTTGTCGTCCTTGTCGTCCTCGTCGTCCTCGTCG
>Ga0126342_10002436_pt1 | contig 29018 bp, 25 predicted proteins | sample Cyp1metagenome_FD_92528 | JGI IMG/M metagenome (GOLD analysis project Ga0126342, IMG submission 92528) | Coral microbial communities from Lord Howe Island, Old Settlement Bay, Australia - Cyphastrea 1 metagenome | ecosystem: Host-associated > Invertebrates > Cnidaria > Coral ... | reverse complement strand
TTAAAAACACAAATTTCCAGCTCTTTGGAAAGCTTCCCAAGACCCGTTGTTGTATTTGTTGTTGTCCACAACCTCTCTTCCCTGACGCGCTCCCCCTTGCTGTCGGCCGGGGTCGGCGGATATATATATATATATATTATTTAATACATATATATATATATATACATACATATATATATATATATATTATCCCAGGAAGTCCCAGGTCTATTCTTTTTATAGACATTAGGCATACGTATATACATTCGCACATGTTATATAGTCACGCCCTGTCACGCCCCACCACCTATACCTACCAGTTGAAACATGTTAAAACAACTCTATGGCGCATGATTCCGCGAGATTCGCCATTTTTTCTCTGGTTCTTTGTTTGAAGCTTCGCGAGCTCAAATTCTTTGCGCGGCACAACGGTTGAGCCTAGGCAACAACCCCAAACAATGCAAGACAGGAACTCACCACAAAAACCATTCCATCTCCCACGCACACATGCATGCACGATATTGCTGGAACGCATGCACATTGTTGGTTCAAGAAACTTTCCGATTCGCCATTTCAAGCTCCACAATCGTACTTTAGATACTTTCAAGGCCCAAGATCGTTGGTGAAGAGGATGCGCGCGGAGTACTGTGCCTGATTTCTTAAATAGGCTATCATGAATCAACACAAATCACAAACAGTGTAACATGAAGTGAATGCAGCTATGTTCACTACCATGAACAGGGAAGTCTACCAGTGCTACAAGTCGTTTAAACTAAAGTACACCAGAAGAAGTTGAAACAAGTGACGGCGAAGCCACCCCATAGAATCTTCATCACAAAATGTATGTTCAGATCTCGCATTCACACCTTGGAGTGGAAATGTTGATTGCTGAAATAAATTGAAGAAAGCAATGCAGCGCATCACCACATTAAAGTGTGCCAAACAGCAACTGTTTTTTGATAAAACTAATTGATTCAAATCACGCACTTGCCGGATATACCGGATGATATGCAAGAATGCCTTGGCAACTCTCAGGCTGATAAGACCACTGAACTACAATGAAATGAATGAATGCACAACAAGCACAAACACCCAGCTTGATCACCCACTCAGCAAAGATAAAGCCCACCAAGACACATGGATTTTAGGGCGTAAAATCCAATGGTTTTTGCCAATCCTGAGAAGGTGATAATGAGCAAATTTTCAGAACAAAGTGCCCGAGAGTAACACGTATATACATTCCACTCAGCCAGGGCTCTCAACAGATTGGTGGTTCAACAGGAGGTGATAGCGAAGAAACAAATAGCCCTCATGGTACAGGGAATTGGCTTGAAGCCGAGTCCTCAGCAAGGGCTTGCAAACAAACAACAAGCTAGTATGTGTGTAAACTTGAACTGCTTGCATGCAAACATTAAACCCTCTAAGTGTCAAATACCTGGGGTATGTCTCCATCAATGTGAAGAAGCGGGACAAGCGATTCCTGGGCTGCAAGATTTTAAGATGCACACACACACACATGCACGTGCATACATACACGCACGCAGCACAATACAGCCAGCAGTTTATGCTATGCAACACACAGCGCAGCAATGAATCAAACAACGAGAAAATAATGCCTTCTCGTATGAATTGTGCGCCAGAATCATGGCCAAGTACATTGTAGAAATCCTGTTGTCTTTTGCAACAACATGTGGCAGTTGGGAGGCTCTTTGCAAAGCATGAGCCAGCCAAGCCAGCAGACATCTGCCATTGTAGGCCTTCGCGGTCAGCAGGATTTCATTGTCCTTCTTGATTACCTTAGCACATGCACGCATGCTACGCTTGCTGCACACATTGCGCATGCTGGGCAATTCCAAAAAACAAAAGCAAAGCCCCCGAGCCAACCAATCAGCTGAACAATCCCCCCAAGAACAGCGCAATCTAGGCACCAACCTTGGAGTGAAAGCAGGTTGAGAGCACGCAACCCTCTCCAGTCTGCAAAACTGTTTGAAGTCTCTGAAGGCCAAGTCCAACTGTTGCTGAAGAGTGAGATCTGCTGGACCAAAAAATTCAGCATCGACAAGTGCCATCCTAAAATCATCGAAACTCCGTTGCTCAGGTGTGACAAGGCATGTTTGCAAACCTTGACAAGCCTGATCGCACATGTGTACTTGCATATACCAACTTCAAGCGCATGCAAGGCGCAGTGAACAGCCATTTGCTCCAAAGAGCAAACCCAGATTCAACACATGCATCGTATCGTAGCGGATCATCGTGTGATGAAATCCACGTAGTCCCAGTAGGGGGCCTCAGCTCGATCCAGATACTTCGCAAACCAAATGTGTAAACGACAGCACACCCCAAACCATCAAAATCAAAACCCCCCTGATGGAATGAGCAAGGCAAGGAACATGGCTTTGACATCGGGATTTGGTTGCACAGAAAATCACAGAATGAGTACTGCTCCGACCACAAATCACCAGATTCGTCTAAATTGTAGTAGCGACGACGACCACGGGACATGGCTGGACACAAAAAGCATACTGGTTGGTTGGTACCAGACGCCCAGCTGCTTCTCAATCGGAAAACCTCCTTGTGATAGGCCCAGTCGCCGCGCAACTGACAAACACTGAATTTTGCACCCCCACAAATGGGCTGCCCTGCCCTTGCTGCTGCAGTACCCGAAAGCACCTGTCCCTCAGGACCACAACTTGGAAATTTCCCTTCAAACAAGGCATTCAAAGACTAGGTGACCCGGGCCAAAACACATGCGAAGGTTTTGTGTTTGTAAAGCAGGTACTCGTCGATACTGAAAATTAACCAGCGGCTGGCCCGCGCTGACTTCGGTCTAAATAATGGACAGGATAGGAACAAGCCCAGAACTTTCTCTGGTGGACCATATGGGACTTGTCTGGTTCTTGCCGCGTCCCCATATAAAGCTAATGGAATATGCTCTGAGGAGGCACAGCTATATACCGCCCAAGGCGCACCATACTTTCGATGGTGCCCCCACCATTGAGACACAACTTCGGGAGTAATCTCCACCCCAACAGTTTGCCACAGATATTGGATCACTGAAAATGGCTCAAGCAGTTCTAGCTCCACCATCGTGAATCCTCGCGGTGCTTTGGCATCTTTTATCGGAGCTCTGACCTTCACAGTTTCCTTAGAGATCCGAAGGAAACATCCCCACCTGGAAAAAAGATAGCGCAATACAACACTGATTCCCGCACTTGTGCGCGTGTGCAAATTCGACTTTCACAGTTTCCTTAGACAAATATCCCGGCCTGCAAAAAAAAAGCGCAGTACAACACTGAAATTCTGTTCCAAACCGCGCCCATACACACCCGCACACACACACACAAATGCGTGCTGCATGATACGCATGCACATCTAATACATTATATCATTTCATAAACCTGGGTATATTATAATATAATGTAGTTGGTTGATCTATTGTTTTGCGAAATAGTTATCGTAATGTCATAGCTATTTAATTCTATTTCACCCCCTTCCATATTGCTAACAAGTCACCACAGGTACATGGCAGAAACGCCAAAAATCCCGGGACTCATTCCACTTTGAGTAGGATGCAAGTTTTGCAGTTGCAGCATGGCATGCCGCCTTTCCACTTTCCTGGCTTCTCCAGGCGTTGTTCGCCAAACAATCCGGCATATATAAAATATATTATATTTTATAGTAAATGTTATTTATAATATACTAGATGGGTATATATATACCGGGGTATATATAGTAATTCGATAAGAAAAAACACTTCATAATGTCTTATGATATAGGCACACTATGCAGCTTTATGATATCTTTTCCTGTGTATAATGATTGTATACTTTCCGATTGGTCCATAGCCACAAAGCGGTATAACCCGCAGTAATTGTAACACTACCCTTTTATGATATTTGGGAATGCCCCAAACCCCAAAGGCACAATTTCAAAGCCAAGATTCCTTTACATGAGACCTAAGCGACTTCAATGCACCACGAATGCTAGACACCTAAGTGGCCGTTGATTGCTAATCCATGTAAATATTTTTCAGTTCTTTGAATTCTTTGACCTCCCCAAATATTTATAGATATTTTGGGAGGTCAAAGAATTCAAAGAACTGAAAAACTCAAGAATGCAAATCGATTTTTTTTGCATTTTCAAGGATTTTTCAGGTGTTGACATGCACCAATTTTTTTGGCCATAGCTGGCCATCTTAGCCAATTGGACCATGGGATTTTGTGCTGCTGTGGCGCTCCATCCACCACTGCCTCCACTTCGTTTCGCGTATGCCAAGCCTCTTGGCGTTGTTGCTCACCTGCGGGGGGGTGTTTGCAAGTGACTGTAAAGGGAATGAAACCAATAACCCACAAAATTTGGATTTGGACGTGAAATAGTCAATTAACATACGGGAGAATCTTGGGGAAGTCCATGCTTATAAGTCATCAAATATAAGGTGAGGTGGAAGCCCTGATTGTCCTGAATTTTCCACATAGTATCTTGGGGATAGTTCACACATGAGGCCAAATTCTATGAAGGATCACTCCCCATGAAATTGATAGAAGAAAAACATTTGGGGTAGATCATGAACTATAATATTTAAGATTTTTGATTCCAGCTCAATTGTTGGGAATCAATTCTTACAAGTGTCAACCACACTTTGATGCGACCCATTTCCTTCCCGCAGATCGATTTCCAAATTTGGGTACATCGCCAAACTGCTGTGCGCAAACGCACAGGGCAACGGAGTTAGAGCGCATGGCCTGTCAACTGCTCTCATGAGCTTCAACACTAAGATAAATTACCCGAAACAAATGGGCTCCCATTACGTGATTTTGATTTGTCATGATCAATGACATTCGGTCTCCAACCATTGGAAATACCATGGTTCACAAGAATCGACCCTGCAATTGATCAGCCAGCTGCCAAAAGTATAGGCCCCTAACACCCCAGGTTTCAAAGCTCCGCGGTTCGAAGCAAAGGGCTATCCCAGGATGGTGATAAGGAACGATTGGGAACAGTCACTTGCTGTTCTGGCAAAACCCCAAGTGCTCGGTAAAATCCCAACATGGAATTAATGAACACAAACGTTCAACCCCTTTCACATGGCGTCTTTGTGAGCTTTGTAGGCACGGCATTCATTGTCAGCATTTTTAGCGGCTTCCTCCATTGCATCCACCTGTTCGGGCTGAGGGGAATGGAATCCATAGAAGATATCGATTATATAATGTATATATTTGGGGATATATAAGACCTTGATTATATCCATAACAAGAGTCTCAGAGTTTCCCTGCTAACATGATTGAAGTTCAAGTATATTATATCAATACTACTTTTAGAATCACTATGAACAGATTAGATTCCCTAGTAATATTTTATCTCTCATTATGATGAACTCACAAACCGGTCCGATGGGTCAGCTAACCTTGTCTGAGTCCATCAGCTTCTGAATCTCATCCCTTGCTTTCTGCAAAGGCTTTTGGAAGCCAAGCAGAGCACTGGTCACTGCCGTCTTCATGTCAGCTGACCTTGGAAGCTTGCTCGGATAGGGTTGCTGGGATGTGCAGGGGCCCTTGCTAGAACATCCGGTAAAACATGATTATATTATGTAGCAGTCGATATCTGAATCAGAAAATGAAATTAACATAAGAAAATAACATGTATGAAAATTGATATGCTACAACAGTTTATCCAGTGGTGAAATTGGATTGCCACCCAACATTATCTGACACATCTAGATATGATCTATTGTATGTACACATCCCAGATGTTTCGTTTCCCCAATACCAGATATTTTATTTCCCCATGTTTGCAGCAGCCATTCCCACCGAGGGAGAAACAAAGCATTTTTCGAATTTCTATTTTGGGTAGTCTGCGTAATTAATGCTGATCTAGTTGAAGTTGATTGGTTTCAACTATTTGTCGGATCCAGGTTACTCCAAAACCCAAAACCATTTTGGCTTGATGGTGTTCATGCATGTTGTTGGCAATGCAGTCGCCCGTGGCTTGATTGAGGAAAGTGGCAAAGACTCTGCCTTCTGCATCTTGCGTCCGATGTCATTCAGGCATGTCAGAACCTGATTCAGAGCCTCGGCAAGAGCATTCGGATTGGAGGAATGGATTACATTACTGGGCTCAAGTGACGACAAGTGAGGTATAATAAGTTTAAAAAAATCCAGTGGATGTTTCGGGTAATGATTAGCAATTGCCGGGGTAGTAGTGTTTAATTATATAATTTATGTTAGGGTTTGCATTTGTAGTTGAATGAAAGCCATCCAAGTGAGACAGCCACATACCACATGCGTGCATGCATGCTCGACTAGTAGTAGTGCCTTCTTTGCTTTGCTGCGCTTGTCGTTCTTCTCCTTGTCCGCTTGCTTCTTAAGTTCCTTTTCTTTGTCCTTACGCTCTTTCTCATCTTTCTTCTCTTGGTCCTTCTGCCGCTTAATTTCTTCCTTACGATCCTTTTCTGCTTGCTTCTCAGCTTCTTTCAGTCTTTTCTTTTCGTCTTCTTGTTCCTTCTTTTCTGCATTCTTTCTCTTCTGCTCCTCATCCTCATCGCTTGATGATCCACTCTGGCTGCTGCTGTTGCTGCTCTTCTTCTTTTTGTCGGCTTTCTTCTTCTTATCTACTTTTTTCTTGCTGGCTGCCTTTCGTGATTTCTTCTTGCTCTTCTTCTTCTTCTTCTTCGACGCTGACGATGAGGACGAGGATTCCTCCGAGGACTGGCTGGAATCTGACTCAGACGATGAGCTTGCCTTTCTTTTCTTGCTGTGTTTCTTGCTTTGGCTGTCATTCTTTTTGCTGCTCTTCCCCGGTTTGTCACCTTGCCATCCTTCATACATGAGCTCTATCAACTCATCATTCTCTGTGCTTTCGAATGACTCATCCCAGCATAGAAACAAGCTTTCCTTGTCAATATCTGGATGTGGTTTCACCATCACCCCCTTGCGTTCTGGGTCTTGCTTGTTCTTGCTTTGCATGATGTCCTGTGCCAACTCCTCTCCATAGCGCTCATGGATCATCTGCCTTGTCATCCACCGCCTACCACCAACTTTCCTGGTGCGTTCTGACTGCCTCATTCGAACCACAAGTTGAGAATTGTTCCAATTCTCTTCGGCAAGATTCCACTGCTCGTAAAGCACCTGTAGCTTTTGTGACTTCTCATCACCTGATGCAGTTTGGTAACGTTGGTTTGGGTGGATATGCTCAACACTTTCTGGTGATTCAGTTGAGTCAATATCGATCGACTTATTCACAGTTCCAAGATAATTCATGGATGCAACTGATACTTGAATTTTCAAAGACAAGGTCAAAGGACGTCAATGGTCTTTTGATTGGGCCTTGGAAAGTCAAGGATATCAGTTTACTTTTTTGGGCCAAGTCACGAGAACCTGCACGAGCTTTGGCCGCCAAATGTCGAACTTCTGGCGGCGAGTTGTTGCCTTATGGCATGGTCAACCACAAGTTAGCTATTTTTTCAGCAAATAAAATCCAGCCCATTTGATATCATATTTTGCGATACAACATACCCCAACAAAAAATGGCTCATCTATAAATAAATATAAATTTACTGTTATATAATGTATAATATAGTAAATTTTGTATAATATCTCAATCTATATGTTCCTTGGGCCCATATTGACAGCGCTTCTTGGTTTCAAGATTGTCAATCTTCCAGGAAAAGGTCGCTCCAAGTGGTAGAATTTTCCCCTTCTCCTTCTTTAATCCCCCTATGTAGAAATTTGGGCTACATAACCCAGGGTGAACACACTGACTTGACGACTAAGGGATGGACTCACCAAAGAACGGTAAAATTTCTGCCTCCTGGCATGTGCTTTTAGGTCCCTCCGTTTCTTTGGCTTCTCTGTGTTCTGCTGTGGCTCGTCAGCTGCGGGTTCAGGCATAAGTGCATCCAAGACATCAGGGTCAATGTCCATGTCGTCCATTTCCTGAGTCTCCTCAGCGTCTGGATGCAGGGAGGTGGCTGCCCTGTTCAGAACGATTGATAGTGTCAAAGACTCCGAACTTGGCGCTGCTTTCAGGGGGGGCTGCTGAGGCTGAGGTTGCTTGCTTGTGTCACCTTTGCTGTCATCCTTCTTCTCCTTCATCATAGATTGACTTTGTTTACTGCCTTGTTCTACCTTCTTTGGCTCCGGGTCTGTCTTCTGGCTGCCCTTTGTTTTCTCGTGTTCCATGTTTGGTGGCGAACTTGTCTTGCTGTTCTTGTTGCTTTCTTCCTTGTCTGCAGCTGATTCCATGCCTGGTGTCTGACTCAATTTTTTGCTGGCGTCTGATTTCTTTTCTTTCTTGCTTGCGGCTTTGCTTGCACCAGTCTTAATCTTCTCTGCTGTTTTCTTAGTATGTTTCTTTTTTGCCTTTGACTTGGTGGCTGTCATTCGAGATGGCAACCGGCGACACCTGCCCAAAGTTACTGGCTTGTCTTTGTTCGGTTTCTTGCCTGAAAGGCTGGGTACATACTTTGGCGTACCTTCCATGCTCTCTTGGCATTCTTGGCTCCCTTCTCCCAAAACCAAAGTTTCTGCTTGCGAATCACCTCTAAGGATGACATCTGAGCTCTTGGGTGGTTTCTCTGGTGTGGTCATATCAAAGTCAACTTGTCTCATCAGGCGCATTTGCTTTAGCTCTGACGCTGTGCCTGGCACAGTTGTTCCAGGTGAAGCGCTTTGTTCCTCTTGTTCATCATCTCCTGGTAGGCAGTGAAAAGGTAAAAAGAGAAAAAAAATCAATTGTTTCTCAACTATTATTGATCAGACTGGATTGAACATCACAACGTTGGTGTTCTTGTACTTCCTAATCAAGATATATATATATAATATATTATAGGAGGTTTTCAACTGCTGGGGCTCTGACCAGTTGTTAGTTTTTGGGGGGGACAGTGCGACTACCGAGTCCAATATCTGGGGGACTTACTGTAACACCCCGGATGACGCATGGTCTTGGAACCACGCCCACAAAATGGCAGCTTTCCTAACCCCCGATGCCCAGGAAGGCCTTCTACAGCTGCAGCACGTTCTTTCCTTATCTTGGCATCCTGAAGCAGTGCCTGCAGCCTGGCTGACCTATCAGTTTGGACACAAGGTGCCATGTGGCCTTCAAGAAGCCAGAGTTGGAGTCCGAGATTTCCCCAAATGATCCCAAATTATCCACAAATGAGTTGGGGTCCCATAATTCAATTTCTCACAGATAAAAATGGCTCTGGTGAACTTGCTTTGTTTTTGTTTCATGCATGCATGGAAATCATCCTGTGGACATGTGGGATGGCACTTGAACCAATGCAAGTTTGAGATCCGGCATTGCCCAACATGACCCGCTGTAGCAATTCTGGGTAGGCCCTTGTTGGCATGAACACAAATTGAACAAGTACACAAATATACCAAAATTATCCAAAATCGATAGATTTTTGGGGGTAGTGGGACCACGCAAAAGTTTAGACATTCCACGCTAAAGTACCGACATTCCACGCAAAAGTTTAGACATTCCACGGTCTGACCACGGTCTGACCACGCATGTGACACGGTGCAACTGCAAGTGGGTCAGAATTGTAAAGACCCAGCCGACTTGAAACAGTACGGGCTCCCACCCAACCATAAATTTTGGATATGATGGGGCATGAGATGCTTATTTTTGACATTTTCTGGGAATTATCGAATATACCCGAAGATAGTTTAGAATTTTGCTGGTGCAATTTATCCCAAGCATAGGCCGGGTGCAGTCCCAGTACCGTTCTCTTGAATTTGGGGCATATCATATGCCACTAAATAGTTTACAAACCACAGCGGAAAGTTGGTTTGAACTTTCCCTGCTGCTTCTGTTCCACCAGAAAGCCTTTGATGGACTCCAGGTTGGCCACGGTCCAGTCCATCTTCGGCATAGCCTCACTATGCACTGGGTGGCCGATGGAAAGAAACCTGTTTTAATTTTTGATGGGTTCTTCTGCAGGATTTCCCCAACACCACCAACTTGGTTGGGTGGCTTTCAGTGACATGTCATGTCAAGGGACGTGTTCAGTGAACTGCCCACTTGCGTTTCAAACAAATATTGCTACTTGGAAGAAAAGAAACAAGCTGATTGATCATTGTTGCCTTTGATTTTTTTCTGGGTGCAAAATTTCAAACAAAATCACCAAAACTACTCGATGATTGATATGGGGATGTCACAAGATAGGCGGTGGCCATGGGTACGCCAAGCCTTTCTTTTAGAACTGAACAGAGCTTGGGGCATCCCCATGTTTAAATACCAATCCATTTAATATCGATATATAATATAGTATATTGCAACCCCAAATGCATCAGAACCAGAAGGTTTGATTTCGGGAACCATTTTGGCTTTCTTGTGGAAATTTGGGGTACAAGCTTTTGCGGAAGCAGTTGGACATCTAGCACTTCTGAGGGTAGGATTTTGGACCCGGATTGGCTAGGGGACGCCGCGACATTACAAGACCAAAATTATTAAGGGGTGCTTAGTATACTACCTTCATCACAGATGAACATGTACCATCTTCTGAATTCAAGATGCACTTTCAAATTGCCGACCAAAAGGATTAGTTAAGTGACCCATTGCCCAATGATATTTCCCAAATGGTAACCCGACCTTCAGTGCTTCAAGGACTGACGTTGGCTCTCCTTTGGCTGTCGAGAAAAGCTGCTCCTTCAAGTAGTCAGGATTCTCGGCCTCAGACATGGCGTGTCTTGAGGTGGGAAATAGAAACAACTTGATAAAACCCAAGCCAAATCATTTTTCCCATTCAAACCCCAATCCATACAAATCAAAATATCAGCAATGATAATGTTGAGGAGATTTTATTTTTGCCATCAGGGCACAACCCATTTCTGGTGAAGGTCGCGCACTTTGCGTCCATACTTCAGGGGATAGATTGCAGATTTCTTCATATGCTTGCCTCCTTGCCTTGGCGAATGTTTTATTGATGACAACTTGCTCCTAAATTCTTGCTTCAATATGGACGGACATATGAATCGAATAAATTTATGATTCTGTGACTGATCAACTTGAGTACGGTGCACTCGTGGGACTCCTGATTTGTCCTTGTAGCGTCGAACCATCTGAAAGTTCTTGTGTTTCAATTTGAGCTTCCTTGGCGCCTTTCGAGAGAACTTTTTGTAAAGGAAAGCTGCCCAAGGACTCAGCGACAGGGAAACATATTGCTTAAATAAACTAACAAAAACACAGTCAGTGGTCGTGATATGAGCCGCTCGATTGAATCTCGCTAGATTAGATGCGTCTACTAGTGCTGAGGAGCGTGCCATGTTCCGAAGCAAATAGACGGCTTTGCTGTCATCGATCCGTATTGCCCCATCCAACTCAGCACGCGAAGTGTTTCGGGACTAAGGACAGATCCAATTGAAATCAGAGCGAACGCCCAGTTTGTATGAATAATATTTCAATAATTATAACATAGTTGGATCAACCTGAGTATCTAACAATGAGGTCTGCAGCCATTTCATTCCAGTGCGTTTCTTCAGCAGCTCCACCATCTTCAATAGGTGAGGGAAAAAAGGCATCAGACTTGATCTTGGTTGTTCGATCAGAACACATGCACCCCTGCAAATCGCCAAAATGGCGCAAAGTAGCATTCGTGCTGTTATCCTTAGTTCGCGCACTGGTGTTCCCAACAAAGTGAGCGCCATGATGTGAAGACCTACAAGTCCCAAGTTTTTCTTATCCAATATAGTTTTGTGATATAAATTATATCACGCAAATATTCCAGTATGAAATGTCGACATGCTGCAAGAATGATGCAGTAGTAAAGCCTAGGTTCTGATTAGCTTCTTGCACACTTGGGGCAGATTTGCTTCCCAATACATTGGTTTTTGACCGTTTGGTTGATCCACGTGAGACCCAAACAAATGAGCTGCATGGCGGCCCACAATGCAACAAACCATTAGGGCCCAACTGTAGGCAAGCCTGGATGCAGCGCATGAATCCAAGCCTTGGCAAACCAGCCACAAGCAACTATACCCTATGTCAGCGTTTCTAAATTCACTTTTTTCAATGGCAAAGCCAGCAGTTTTGCGAGTGTACCCACTTGGTGCCACACGGGTGCAAGATGTTCTGGGCTTTCTTGTCTTGTTCCACGTCAACGGTTCGACTTAGTAGATGGCACAATAAGCGATGTTTTTTGAAATCTGTTGCTAGCATTGTTCATTCGATGGATCTTCATTTTTGTAAAAAGTAAATATTGTATTATGATGATGGTCTGAATTTATTGTGGTTTCCAAGTCACAAACTAAGAATTTGACGCGCATGTGCACATGTTTGTCATATCATCCCATCCATCCTTTTTTGATCTTACGATTTTGATGACCTTGACGTGTGGCTCACCAAGGAAGTGATTTGGATCTGGGGCCCTCACCATTTGAGACGCCACTCGCCTAAGATCCGTGAGAGCCATGGACTTGGGTGATGGGAGGTAAACCGGTTCAGATAAATCGAGACAAGATTACCAATGTATGCGCACGGATCAGCACAACTTTTTTTATCAGCCAAAATATCCATGGTTGGAAACTTGGTTTCAGGCGGTATGCTCTGGCCAGATTCCCCTTTCCACTGAAGAGGTCGATAAGGGTTAAATCCTGGGACAAGACCATATACTGCCTCTAAGAATCGGCATGCCATGCAGTGATTCAATATGCATATCTTGAAATCGAAATCCACAAGAAATCCACTAAAATCAAACGGTTTAGTGACACAAGCTGCTATGCTCTCATTCACTACGCTCATGCTTGGGGTTCCCAGCTCTGCGGCGTTGACTTGGCTCTGTGCAAGCCTGCGCTATAAAATCGCAGAAATGCAACCTGGGCAGGCACAAATTATGGCTCACAAATTTGAACAAATTATGCAAGTGATATTTTATTGATGGTATCCCATACCAGTCTTTTAGGCTTTCACCTAGTTTGTTGGGACAAGTCGCATCACCGTTGGAAAGCCGATGCACAGCAATAGCATTGCAGTATCGCGAGAGATGCTAAGTGGGGAAAAATCCATGGCGAACCCGATTCCCTAAGCTATCCCTTCAGCTGCGCGACTTGAGGAAAATGCACTGGGCCCTGGGCAATCCGGCATCATGTGCATCAACATCAAGAAGGAGCTCTTGCAAGGCCGGGCATTCTCCGGATTTTGGAATCTCGCATATCCAGCAGGTTGTGTTGAAAACCGAAAATTTGCAACCACCCCATCACCCGATGGCCAAGCTGCAAGTACATGAAGTTGAGTAAATTGGCAATGGAAACCAAAACAAATGGAGCAAATTTGTACATCTTATTTTGTATTCCTATTTTATGTTTGCCATATCATCAATGGACCTATCATGATATCATGGTCTATTCTTCTCTCACTTGGCCAATGGTTCCTATGGGTGGCAGCTACGTTGGACCTGTCTCTTCACATCGCCAGTTCAAAAGCTGCTGCATGCAAGACAGGAAAAATGGACAAAACATCTATTCTATAGGATGCACCTGAGACATGTCTTTTAGAGAGTTGAAGAAGTAGTGTCACATGCTGCAGCAACTAATCATCTTTTGGGGAATCATCTCCTCCTCCCGATGTGGCTGGGCACTTGACCCATCCGCTCACCTGCAGGGCCAACTTCCACCTCAGCACGGTGATCGCCATCGTATAGAATGTGGGTGGCAAATTCTTTACCAGGCAACATGGGGTAAGTCGTGGTTTGCTGTTACTGAATTGTAAACAAGATCAAATCAAGTTCACAATATAAAATTATGCTGGGCCAACCTGGGTGATTGTCATGTTCTATCACGTATGAATGCATGGATAGCGGTGTGAAGTGACATCAGGTGACATCAAAAAATCAAAAGAGTGCCAAGTAAACAAGTGACAAAAGGCCCCAGTCAACATTGCTGAGCCGCTAGCTCTGTAACCAGTTGGGGTCCAGACGCAAGGCACAGACCCCCGATTTTCTTCCAGGACAATGTGACGCCTTTGGAGCCATCCACCTCCAGAGCAACTTGTCGATCATGTAGTGGACAGGGTCACAAAAGTTTGAAACTTGGTGGACAGACTTGCTAGGCCTTCAGCCCCAATTCTGTTGCAAGTTTTTGTCGGTCATCAGGGACAGAACGGCAATAGAACGAACCATTTCGGTCCAACCTCGCTACATGTTTCATGACGGATACTGGCAAAAAGCACCGAGCTCTTTGAATTGAGGGCCCCACAAAATACCGATAGTTGACATGTCTTGGACTCCTTCTTTTGCACCGGGACAAGAGGCAGGAGGCGAAAGTGTGAAAGACCTGGAAAACCAGCTAAACAAAAGCAACTCAGAGATGCGTAGCAAAGAGACTGCAGAGATCTGAGGAAACTACTTTCGAGTCTTGAAGTCTGCAGGCAACTGGGCATGCAAGAAGGGGAGCGTGTGGTCCCCCCGGGAAAGCTCATCGTTGATCATCGCGGCATTCTCCTTCACACAGATGTCAATAGAAAAACATCTGCTACCTATATCATTGATATCACTTTCACTAAGCACAGGTATGCAGGCATGGGTGTGCAAAATCTCAGCAGGGAATGTGTCCTTAACGTAGTTTCTTTTCTTGGCACTCTTCGATATGTTCGGGGATGCTTGCGGCTTCGTGCTCTCAGTCTCTCCCATTCCCCCGGTATCCTCACCTTCTCCATCCTTTGAACCTCTGTCAGCTTTCTTTGGGGAAACAAGGCTCTTGGTTTTTCGTTTGGGGGTCAAAGGAGGCTTCTTGCTCTTTGCTTTCGCTTTGCATGTTTTTTTTTCAGGGGTGGGGGCATCAGCCTCAGTGGGGGCTGCCTCGGGGGTTGGAACCTCACATGCATGTAGCAGCGGCTGTGAATCTTGTGGCACCTCAGCCATGGTTTGATCAGGTTGATCAAGCATTTTCTCACGTTCATCGCTAAGAGCAACGCTTTGTTTTGGTTCGACGTCAACCTTTTGTTTTTTGGCCCCTGGCTCATCGGTAGGTTTCTCTGCTGCTTTGGGCCCCCTATTTTTTCCTCCTGTCTTGCTTCTGCCTTTTCCCTTGCCCTTCCTACCCCTTCCACGGCCACGACCTCGGGCTGGTGGATCATCAGACCCTTCTTCTTCTCTTGCAGCCCTATCCTCATCCTCCACCCCATCTCCAGCCATGGAAGCTCTAACTGCTGCCCTGATCGTAGATTGCGCCTGCCACAACACAAATATCAATGCCGTGCCAAAGGCATTTTAGCACGCATGCATGGAGATGCAGGCATGTTACATTAACTTGACACCAAGAAAGATGTGATATCATTTTAACCAGACTTCATCACCCACCAGCATCTAGTACATCATGATTTAAATCATTCAATGATTCAAAACCTCGATATGTTTACTTATCGATATGTTTACTTACGCTGCAGTAGAACGAATCATCATCATAATCATTATCAACCTCATCAACATCATCACCATCATCACCACCATCACCATCACCATCATCACCATCATCATCATCACCCTGATCATCATATACTACTTGTAGTAGTATAGTACATCCTCATATCCTGAAAGCCTCATCGTCGTCATCATCATCATCATCATCACCATCATCATCATCAAGCAGAGAATCCCGAAAAACCCCACCTGTAGCAAGTCAATGCTATTGGAGCTGACCTTTCTTTCAAGCTCAGCGCACGACTTCTCAGCTTGGGCAACCAACGAATCATCTGCAGGCTCAGGTGGCAAAGACGTCAAGGGAGAAGTGTCCTGCAGATGAGCAGATTTATCTCTATATCTATCCTAGTGCTTGCTAGAATTGTATGCATGCGTGTGGGGTGGGTCGATATATTTTATAATGTGCAGCTGCATATCTGCATATTCCTTGTTGAACACATTGCGTCTAGCATGACGGATATAAATTATAATATCTCATATAGATCCAAAGTTTCAAATCGAAATCAATACTGCAAACATCAGTGATGGTGTGGTCCTTGAATGTCCCTTTTACTTCGTTCTTCTTACCCTTGTTCATCTCTTCGTCCGAGTCTATGACAGAAACACGCTGAGGGGAGGGCAGCTGCTGAGACTGAGACAGTTCAACAGGTTTTTGATCATCAATCTCGGTGTACATGGCTGGGTGATGCGGTGTGCAAGGTTCAACCACCTCATCATCTGTATGATTTTCTTCCTCTGCACCTTCGCGTGTTGACTCATCATGGGCACAAGAAACAAAATCACTTTCGAGTTTCTTTTTCGGGGTGGGCTCATCAGTGGGCTGGGTGTCATCCTGCTGGGTCTTTTCTGACTTCTTCTTCACACTACGAGTTCCTCGTGCTGCCTGAGGCATTGAGCTTCCCGAGCGCTTGGTCGAAGATCCAGCAGTGACCTGGCTGGCGCGCCGGAGATCATGATCCGGGATTTGAAATCTTCAGATTCAAAACATGATGATTTTTTGAAGATGCTGCGTTGCTAACTGGTTGATTATTAAATGGCCTAGCTAACACCATAAATTTGTTCATGTCAAATCGCAGGGAGTTCGATTATTGAATAGACAAAATAACATCATGAATTTGTTCATGCCAAATCCCAGAGATGCTGCATTGTCCATTGATCGATTGTTAAATAGGCCCCCCTAGCCTTCTTGGTTGTGGATCGTCCCCTGGTTGGGATCTTTTTTCCCTTTGCATTCAGCATGCCGAGTTCCTGCGCAGTAGCCCACTCGATCACAAAGATAGAAAAACTAATATGGATCATGAACTTCATGCATGAGAGCTATGACTGGTAATCCAGAAGCATCGCACTGGCACAGCCCAACACTTTGAAGGAAAGAAGATACATTTTCATCCAGTCCCAGGCTAGCCGGTTAGTCCTCAAGCTTTGCTTTGACAAGCTCTTTCAAAAAACTCATTCCTTCTCTCCCCTTCCTTCACAGGGCAGTGTCCATGCATGGGGTCGCCTTGAGAAAAACTGACCGAAATATGTCCAAACATCCTGTTCAAATCTGTCAGAGTATGCGCTGCAGTGTATTTAACAGAAAGGGGCCTCGCACGGCCAGTACGATTGAAGTTGTTTGTCACGTAGCTTGATAGAGCTCGACACAGCCCAGCTTCAATTGTACTCCATGCCTGCAAAAGGGAAAATTGATAATTGGGACGGTGACCATGGATACTGGACACCAATGTCTATTTTCGCTATCTCCTTTAAAATCTATATTAATTTAGCTAATATCAACCAAAATGTTTCTAATGCGAAGGCAAACTCGATTTGGTGATTTCCATGCATGCATGCGATGCTACAGCCGACAACATGGTGAAACCATGTCGCATTCCAGATGAACGCCGGTGTTGATCGAAGGAAATATAATATATCAAATAACCCGTTGGCCCACCTTGTGATTTTCATCAGTCTCGAAGTGGTTGTTGAACCATGGTTTGTTGCGAGAGATGTCGAAGAGTGTCTCCTGGCACAGACAGATAGGGACATGGCAGCACTGGACATGGTTTGGGAAATGTACCTGGACATATGTTTTTTAAAAAACCATACTATACCATGCATCGTAAAGACAAATTATTTTGGTCCTGCACCTCCGCTTGACGTGGAAGGTCCCCACAGAAGGTAGCGAGATATTTTTCAAGAAATTCTCGGTTGACTGGATCTTCCACCTCATGAACGATCCAAGAAGTCTTCATTCTACTGGTTAATGATGTCAATTTCAATTACCCCTTTGAATTTCCATTAAAAACTAAAACCAATGCATTGCCGAAGTTGGACCCCAATACAGTTGTCCCAAAACAATGGTATATTTCATCTCTTAGAGCATTTCACGGAACGATATTGACAGAGATTCGCCGGACAATCTGGGATGGGCACATCCGTTTCTGAGACGTGACCCTTCACATTGACCAAGCTGAAAACCTGGCCGCTGCATGCAGCAAGGGATGAGTCAAGGAAACCAGTAACAGATCATTTTAAAACTATGCCAGGGGTTCCTTTAACTTCTTTTTTTTGAGATCAGCCTTTCGGCTTTTGATGTAGTCAAAGGAACAGAGTTCTCTGAAAAAGTCCTGCCGGGCAACGTGGTAAGCTTTTGGGAGCTAGGAATATATACGTATGGTTGCATCCAATAACATATCTTTTCCCAATCCTTCAGCAGGGCCATGCGCCCTGGATCTAGGCGGACCCTACTACGCCCACTCATTATGGGCTACCTATATAGAACTGAAGAACCAAAAATGGCTACTAAGTCGGAGGTTTATATCATCCCAAGTACGCATCAACAAACTAGTGCATTGACGGCTGGTGGCACCCGACTCTGATTCGTCACTGAGATCCTGTGCCTCGTAGTGGCCTAAAGAAGCGGTTGGGTTGATAAGGGTTGATTGTAATAAAACAATGACAAGATGAAACCTGAACGCTTCTGAATCCTTGAAGACTAAGTATCTGACCTTGTAATAGTAGGGCCCTCTTCATACACGTGGGCCATTGCTCCAAATCAAAAAGAGATGGGAAATTTGTGCGGTATCTACCTGCATCCTGCATTTGACCAATGCTTTGGGTAAACATTGGTTTGCAATACATTTTCTTGGGTCAAAAACTTTGCGCCATGGTGATGATACCCAAGTTTGGGAAGAAAATGAAGTGTTGGTATCCTAGTGATTTGTTGACCTGAGTCCTGAGCAGAAGAGGGGGTGGATCGGCAAACGTATATACATGGGATACCTTGTGAAGGCAAAGTTTAGACATGAGTTTGCGACCCTTTGGGTTATTATATATTATATATAAATGTCCATTCCGATTATCTTACAGGATCTTACAGGATTGATGAAGACGACACGAACTTGTGGATCTTGTGGATTCCTAGAGAGTCAACATGGGTCTGCAGATGGTGACTTGGCCCCCAAATATAGGTCAATCTTACACGGATACTTTAATCCTTTAGTCTTTTCGTATTAATGGGAACATCTACTAACCAGCAAAGAATTTATTTTTTTGCAGGGTATCTAAGATTGGCAATGATTTAAATATAGCCATGAAAAATGGGGAAAATTATGATCAAAATTTGGCCAGCCTATTTTCAGACAAAGCCACAGTCATGTGTCAGTATTGAAGCATGGCATGACTCACTAAGGAAGACACCAGTGATGTGCTCCTCAACTGAATTGCGTGAGGTCACCACAGGGTTTTGCCGATGGCTATGTTCAACCAGCGGTGTGTAATGTAAAACTACAATTATATTAATGGGGATTTCAGCCTAATAGATATGGATCAAAACAGAATAAGCATAGAACCTTTATTGTGAATGTCTACAAGATTTGGGATCTTCAACGCCCCCAGAAGAGCTTCAAAATTACCTGTCAGAAGGTTGCATTTGGTCGTGCTGATCCTGACCAAAGTTGGCATATGTGATAACTACACCTTGCATGACATGATCAAGCAAAATGATGGTAGTTGCCACTAGATGAAGACAAGTGATATTACCTATCTAAGATCTCTAGACATAAAGATCTCTAGACATACATGTGTATATATATATATATATATATATTATAGATACAAATCAACTCCTGCATTGTCCCCGAGGTTTCGATGTCTTGTTTCCATGCAATTGTCCGGCCCTCAGCAATGTCGGCAACGCTTGGTGAATGTGGAAAGAAGGATATGGAAAAGCCATGATTTCCCGCTCAGAAAATGATTTACAAATGGTGGGCTTTCCACATGATTTTCTTATAGTTTCAAGGATTGTTTAGCCAGTTGCTTCTCTGAGAAATATGATATCCCGAAAGGTTTTATATCATAGGATAGGATCTGCCGGAACTGGTCCATGAAGATCATTGAAGTCAAGCCAGGCATGTGCTATGAAATTAAATAGCAACCCGAAAATAGATGCCAAAGCTGCCAAAGAGTTGGAAACTTGAAGGAACACATGAGGTCAATTTAATGGAAGTACCATCCTGGTTGCACACTTTCCGGCAACTTTTTGGACTATACTGGTCTTTTGAATCCATTTCTTGCTGTAGTTTTCTGACACAGGCACTCGACGAAATGATGAGTTTAGTCTGATTATTATATATATATAGAGGAACTGCTTTCCTGAATGATCAATATGAATTCTTATGGGACTACGGGACTAGCAACTAATCACTGCAGAAATCACGACACATAATAAATTAACCAGCCTTTTTACTAACGAGGTCACCTACTTTTACCCTTTGTCAGCAGCTCTCATCAGCTCTCATCAGCTCTCGTCAGCCGTCAGCGCCGCGCCATAGGTATTCATTCTCCACATCTGTGCAGCGAAAACAGGTGAATGAGATGTGACTTGGCTGGGCTCTGGGGTCGAATCTTCAGAAACTCCGCGAAACTAGAGATAGAAACATACGCGATTAGGTCCATGGTATAGATGTAATCTATAAGATACCATTTGTGTATTCTATATAGTATATTATAGTATATATATATATAAATGTCTATAATAGAGTGTATATATATAATTATATATATAATAGAGTATATATTTAATAACTAGATTTACTTGGAACGTTGTTTTGGCCTACATCCCCATGAGTTCATTGAATTGCTCTTTGTGTTGAACATGTCCAGTTGCTCCTGTTCAACTCTGCATGTTTCATGGTCGAATAAGACGTGCTTCGTAAGCCAAATCACACTATTTGTTGGTCAAATATTCTGATTGATTGGTGAAATCCAATTTTTTTTGCACCACTCCAATTCACTTCCTCACCGTTCAATCTCCATGTGTTCCTTCTTAAATTCACATTTTTCGAGGTTTTCAGTAGCATTTTCTCATATTTATCCCATATTTTCTCACATTTTCTCTCAGGGAAAGTCCTCCATGACGTTGGGCCCATTTGAACCCCCCGGGGCGCGGTGCCCAGGCTGGAGCGTTTCCCGTTGAACCTGAAAGTGGCCTACATCGACCACGGCGGCCTGGGCGAGCGGCGCGGCCCTGCGGGCCCTGGGCGGCCGGATGTGCCTTGGAGCGGAGGCGAAGGAGGTCCAATTGCTGGTGGTTTATCACTATTTAATTCTGTAATCATGATGATGATAACAATAATAGTAATAATTGTTATTAATAGTAATAGCTAGAACAATAATTAATGATGATACATGATTTATTAGTAATAATTATAGTTATGATAATAGTGATAATGGTAGTATCAAGATCACTAAAACAGTAATATATAACAGTATATAGTAGTATATAATAGTATATAATAGTAATGTTTTAACTAAGAATCACACTCATAATAATATGAAAATAACGGGATATACCCTCTGGTTGATGTTAGTGTAGCGAACTGGGAATCACCTTGGGCCATCTTCCATGGCTACGTGGAAAAAAACGGTTGGTAACTAAACTAACTACGACGATGTGTCAGAGTCAAAATTTAGATGATATCCACATATATATATACATATCCATTATTGGGGATGGTAATGTGTGTCAAATAATGCGAATGTCTGATGTCAAATATAGTCAAATATAGCTTGATGTCATCCGATATCCTGTTTATGAAATGTTTTTTTGTTCTATTGATGTTTTGAGTATCATGCGAGTAAGATCATTTGTCAGCATATCACCGTTTGAAAACCATATGTTCAATTATCCTGTCCAATCCTGTTCCACAGTTTGAACATGTTCAGTTTCCACGGGTTGACGTTACCTTCTACCATCAAGCATGGCGTGCTGGACAAGTCCCCCATCTTGATTGGGTCTGAGGCGATACACCCACAGCAACGTCGGAGATATTACAGCTGTCTCATCAACCGAACATGCAAGAAGGCGCTTGCCAAACGTTTTTTTTGAAGCTATGTGTAACCTGTGTAACGTGTGTAACGTGTGTAACTTGTGTAACGTGTGTAACGTGTGTAACGTGTGTAACGTGTGTAACGTTTAGAGATAGGTATTTCTGTATATATATATATTGTGTGTTTGGAGTGTAATTGTGTATTCATCCAGGAATACACTGCAGTACCAAAGGTTATTAACTCATTTGACATTAACTGCTTATATACTAGGGATGAACACCATTGTGGAGAAAACATGAGAAAACCAAGATGGGGGAACAATTTCCAGGGCAGTCATTGACGGCCAAACATGTTATTCATTGTTGTGTGTATTTAGACACATCCATTTGTGGGGTCAATGGTTTTGAGCCACAGAAACAATATGAACATATTGTATTCTATATAATTATATATATATATATGTATGTATGTATATGTATATGTATAGTACTGTCCTATGATTGATCTTTCTAGTATGCTATGTACATACCCAATGAATGGTTCGATTTTGTTTTCAATATTATGTCAATATTTTACATTTGTGCGCAGATAACATGTGTACGTCGGACTATATATACCTTCCAATCTCGTCACATATTGTCATAGACATGGGCATAGGCCAGTACAAACCCACTATTTGTTAAAACAATTAGGCACATGTCTGAACCAAGACGATTCTGTTCGTCTTTGTCAGGTTTTGAGTCGCATGTGTTGATACTAAAGCATCAATAGCATCAATGTTTGGAGGCTTCTCTTCTTTTTTTTCAGATTCTTAACCCATTACTTGATATCTATCTAGCTAGCTAGCTAGCTAGCTATCTATCTATCTATCTATCTATCAGTCCATCTATCCATCCATCCATCCATATCCATATCCATATCCATATCCATATCCATATCCATATCCATATCCATATCCATCCATCCATCCATCCATCAAATAATATATATATATACATATTATGATAGATCATCTTTAAACAAGAGCCACATAGAGCCCCATGATGCTTGAAATCCGCCAGGCCAAGAACTCGGACTCGGCGTTCCGGCTGCCGTTGTGTCCCGGCATTGGAAAAGCCATGGAGAATGACTGTTTACATGGTGATTTCATGGGGAAAACCCATGGTTTATATGATTTTGGTGGTTTGGAAACCATTAATCAATGGATAATCAATGGATAATCAATGGATAATCAATGGATAATCATAATCAATGGATAATCAATGGATAATCACTAGTCACTATTAACCAGTATGAACCACTATTAACAACTACTGCTTGGTGGTTTGGAACATTTGGATTGTTTGTCCATTAATATTGGGAATGGAATAATCATCATCCCAACTGACGAACTCCATGATTGTTCAGAGGGGTAGGGTTGAAACTATATAGGTTTAGTTCGCTGGGAAAATGGAGGTTTAGAGTTCGCTGGGAAAAAAATATGGAAAACAAAACAATCGAATTCAGTAATTGATTGATTGCTGGAGAGTATACTTTCATGCCCTGAAGTGAGTGTTGGATATGATCCTTAAGTCATGCAATCCGTTTTTCTTGCTTTGCGTTTTCTGAAAACTTTAGTTGGGTGGTCTGAAACTAAGATCAAACATGTGTGCAGGTTTGATAGGGTATTACAACAAACATTTTCAAGCAGGCACTCCTTTAGGTTCCAGCCAAATAAGCATAGGGGAGATCACCATTGGAGGAAGATTTTTCCAGGTTCCCCCATTGCTACCAGACTCCATCCTGGCCGCAGGTACCGAATTGAACTCCCCGGCTATCCAATCTTGAGTGATGGCAAGGCAGACAATCAGATTCTTGGTATGCTTTTTGGTTCCTGATGTCTGGGAAAAAACAAAGCACTGGAGCTGGAAAGCAAATAGTTCCGACAATGGTTCCTGAATTGGCATGATGGATATTTCAACCCGCCTGATGTTTCTGGAATGGGTGGCTCAACTTATCTACTTTTTCTGGGAATATACTGAACACGCACGCATGTTGTTTCAACCTTTGGTCTTATCTGAAATTTGACTTCTTTTTTCCAACTGTTTTGGTTCTCTTGTTTCTGCTTTCTTTAGGTTGTTTTTCCCTTTTTCATGTCTGATGATTCATATTTCCTTGATTGATCAGCCATGTTTTGTTGCTTTGTCATTTCCTGTGGCGTAGAACATATGGCTCAACAGACGCGATTCAGAACTCTGGTTGGTGGTTTCAAACATGGCTTTTATTTTCCATTTCATATATGGGAATGTCATCCTTCCCATTGACGAACTCATATGTTTCAAAAGGGTTACCCTCTGGTAAACTAACATAGCCATGGAAAATGGCCCATTTATAGATGGTTTACCTGGGTTTACCTATTACAAATGGTGATTTTCCATGGCTATGTTAAATAACCAGAGAAAATCACCATTCTTCATGGGAAAACTCACTATTTCTATGGCCATTTTCAATAGCTTTTTGTATGTTTACCAGAGCGTAAAAGCACCAACCAGAACTCCAAATTCTCGCCATCTCCGGCCCCACGACCTGCCTAGGAATCACGCTTTGCCCTTCTCCCGCGGGACCGTCACGCAATGTGTGGATGCAAATCAAGGCACACAAAGTAGGGGCACTGGCTACCTGGCTTGGTAAACATACATATATAGCTATGGAAAATGGCCCAGTCGAAATAGTGGATTTACCCAGCTATAAAATGGTGTGATTTTCCATAGCTGTTTGTATGTTTACCAGGCCGGGTACTGGGGAGGATTTTCAACACAAGACACCGATGACATTGGTCAACAACGGTCAACGAGATATACAAGATGAATGATTTTGGATGATTCATCCACAACACAGATAGATAAAATATATTAACATATGGGTATGAGTCAAAACCTTGGTACCCTAGTGAACCCCAAATAACTGGTAAATGGATGTTCATCCCCCCAAATATAGCAAGATTGGTTTTGATACATCCCCATATGACAATTCATTCTTCCCTCCACAAATTCCTGTGAGGAGGCCATATCTGAAATGATGTCAAACAGTCAGATTCCTCCCACACACCCGGACGATCCCTTGATGGATGTCCCTTGGGGATGCCTAACAGGACACATTCCCCACTGGGCTGTGGGCCATGAAATGCCATTTGTATCTTCTACCATATCATAAACTAACATAGCTGTTGAAAATCACCATTTTTAGTGGGTAAATCCACTATAACTGATCATCCCTATTTAGCCATATCCCATATGCGAACCATGGTGCTGGTATATTTACCTACAAAACTGGGCCATTTATGGGGTAAATGGTGGTAAATATTGCATACATGGAGCATATGGGTATCATAAACTCATGTTTAACAGGATCGTTCTTTGGGCTAACCAGTTTGGAATGCGTCCATTGAAACAAAACCATATGGGAGATATTCTTATATCCATACATGAAAAGGACTTCCAACAAAGCCAGGAACTTAAAAAAGAAAAAACATGGTACCTGACTTATCCTCTGGGTGTTTAACATAGCTATGGAAAATGACCCATCTATAGATGATAAAAAGTGATCAAGCAAAAACACGTGATTATTTACCGAACATAAACATTGTGATTTTCCAGCTTGCCACCTTTTCTATACGGTAAGTTTTCCAGCTTGCCACCTTTTCTATAAGCAGAGGCTATAAAAACCGAAGCCCTGAGGCGCCTACTTCGAACAGATGTTGCTGTTGCCCTCAGCCCTGGGCGAGTTCCGCTGGAACGCCAAGCAGAGTCACGGCACGACATGATACGATTGCAGGGAGGAGTCCGGAAGCCAACCATTGAAATAGGCTAGCCATGGGTAGCCGTAAATCCATTGGTTGATGGTCATTATGCCCATCTAAATGGCTATTTAGGGAGTTATGGCAGAGGGTTACATGGGAATTATGATGGGGTTACAGTATCAGGGGAACCAATATCAACCAATGGTGATATCATGGGAACCAGCAAGTTTTTCATGGCTTTGCTAATGCGATGTGCCGGGATATATCTCAAAATGGCTGTGTCAAAGGAAAGCTGGTGATGAAGCCGTCGATTTCGGGGTAGCCTCTTTTTGATGCTTACCGTCCTACCGTTAGGAGGATGACCGTGCGGTACATGTTGGGAAGAACATTTGATCCTGTATCCATGTCTGATATCATGGGGTTGTCTCCCTAAATAGCCTCTGGTAAACTAACATAACTATGGAAAATCACCATGTTTAATGGGAACATCCACTGTAAATGGCCATTTTCAATAGCTTTTTGTATGTTTACCAGAGGGTAGCCATTGGTTGATGGGCATAATGAGCATCAACCAATGGATTTGCGGCTACCCATGGCTAGCCTTGGCTTCCAAACAAAGCCAGAAATCATCAGCTCAGGATCGTTGGCTTTCCAGAACACATCACCAGTTGCTGGGATGATTATGTGTACCCGCAAGGTGCAAGGAATCATGGGGATTTTACTGGGATGTGAATGGGATATAATGCGATTAACTACTGTAATATATATATATATATATATAATCATAATATATATATAATCATGAAAGATACATGATAAAATGATATTTATTTATAATTATAACATATATATATATATATATACATATAATTATATATATATATATATTAATGTGGGCCTATGTTTTCTTGATGGGGATTATGGATACTTAACATATTTTACTGGGATATGAATGGTATATGATATGATATGATATGGTCAGGGAATATGAAGTGGATAGTCATGGATCCCATTGCATGAAACACTGGTTGCTGAATAGGTATCCCTATTGTAGGTCTTGACCGATCCGAAGTAAACCACGTAGGTTCATAACCCACTATAGTATATAGTACGTAATCAATCACCCGTTTTGAACGGCTTAGTTTGGCGGGCCAACGGCACGGTGATTGTGGGGGCTTTCCTCTTCGGGGATGGTCATCAATGGATCAATTGGATTGAGATTAACCTAATTTGTGGGATGGATTGCCGTGAAATGAGGTGGATGACTACCTGAAAATTGGGGACCCCAAGTTATCGTCAAATTTCAGGCAACCGGTTGTGAAAAGGGGTGTTTGGGGTACCCTAATTTTGAGACCCACCCGTTTGTATAAGACTCGTTTGTAAGTGGATTGATGATGATCAATGTTTGGCCATGATGGAGGAATGGAAGGTAAGACATCGTTGATCATCTCTGGAGTGTGTAAAACAGGATGTGTTGTATCCCATGTATGTTCTCAGCCCCGATTCCAGAAACACCTCTGACTGACACACTGAAAAACAACACAGTCATTTGAATTTCCATCATCCAACAAGTCATCCAACTGATATTCCCCAGATATTTTTGGAATATCTGTGTTTCCATATCATCCACCCTAGCCTTTCCCCACCCCCACCCCCCCTGGGTCGGCCAAAACAAGGCGACCTGGGCTCCGTGGGCGACTTCGCGGCGGGCTCCGAGATGGCCTTCTGCACCTTGCTGCAGCGGAGCTATGCGGTGCTGGGCGCCCGGATGCATTACGGACATCCGGATCTCATGAACAAACAGCACCTTGGGCGGGTCCGGGCAGGTGGTAGTGGTACAGTGCAATGGCGAATTTGGATGGATTTTTTCTTAAGGCTGGTGCTGACTGGAACCATGGAATTTGGATTGACTTTCCATATATTGGGAATAATCATCATTCCAACTGACGAACTCATATTTTTAAGAGGAGTTGAAACCACCAACCAGTTATGAGTTATAAGTTATAACTTATTTATAACTAGGGTTGTTATTAGATGAGATGATACATCATAAATGGGGTTGGAGCCGGTTGGGGCAAGGTATGGTGCTGGACATAATTGAATTAGAAGTTATGTGAAATGGTGTTTAGATGTTTGACATGGTTTAAGGAAGAGTGATTGGGGCAGGCAGTTTGTATGTGGCGGTTTGTATTGCACCCTGGGGCATCCTGGGGCAGTTGGGGCAATGTATGGGGCGGGGACAGAATTCCTGAACTGTGAATACCATAGTTTGATTGAGAGTGATGTCAAATGGTGATTTAATATGATGTTGATTTAACAGCACCTGGAGCCAGTTTAAGACATGCTGTTTTTTTTTTTTGCTGGCACATTTAGGACGTTGGTAAGTTATGGTGAACAGCACCCTGGGGCAGGCAATGTATGGAGACATGCTGGATGGTTTGAGGATGTTGAATAACACACACGCACACAGCACCCGAGGGCTGGAAAAAAGGTGGCTTGGTGGGTCTACTGTAAAATGGAGTAGGCTAGATAGGTAAGTAAACCTGTGCCTAGATGAATTTAGTTTGGTTTACGGACATATCGAACTAATTAGTTATGACACTGTCAACGATTGGGTTTCTGGTAGATATCTCGAACTACAGCCCTGTAGTTAGTTGTTGTGGGTTTTCTTCAACCGAAGGATGTCAGGTATGTGGTCGTTGAGTCGTTGGGGTTCGATGCCTGCCACGCGAATCACCACGCCGAGGTACATGATGCAGCAGGGTGGAATCTCTAAGGGCACGCGGCCCTTGGGCTGCAGATGTTTCATCAACATGAGGTACCCTCTGGTTATTTAACATAGCCATGGAAAATCCCTTATAAATGGAGGTTTTAATGGGGAAATCATCTATAAATGGGCAATTTTCCATGGCTATGTTAAATAACCAGAGGGTACCTATCAAATCCATGGTGCTGCTATATATGGTAACCTGGTGTGCCATGGATCCCATCAAGGAAAACCCCAGTGATGTTAGCATTTTTCTACCAGCACCATGGATCCGTCATGGGTTATACATATCAACAACCAACAATGAGTCAACACTTTTAACAACACAACATGATCCAACTGGTGGAATTATTGTTGACAAAAAGCTGGTGTATTGGGTGACAAAGGTCTTTTGCCTTTGAAACCCTTCTTATTTGTTCGGGGGGCTAGGTCTTGCTGGGTCGCCCAGAATCTGTGCTGAGGACGTTGAACCTCAGCGAAGACATCTTCGCTGGTTTGGACTTTCGTTTGCGCGCAGATGGCAGGCACATCTGCCACAAGGCGCGGCCGGGACTGGGACTGCCCGTTATGGATCGATGGGAAGTCTCCGTTTTGGATGGCAACAAAAAAGAAACAAAGGGAAATTGTGTATAGATATGTATAATTATATATATACGGCAGGGGGAGGAGGTTCCCCGAGAGGACGTCAATCAGGATCATTGAATTGGAGAAAAAACAGTGTTTCACTGTGGTAAAATTGAGATTTTTCATGTCGTTCTTTTCATTGT
>Ga0126342_10002435_pt1 | contig 29026 bp, 30 predicted proteins | sample Cyp1metagenome_FD_92528 | JGI IMG/M metagenome (GOLD analysis project Ga0126342, IMG submission 92528) | Coral microbial communities from Lord Howe Island, Old Settlement Bay, Australia - Cyphastrea 1 metagenome | ecosystem: Host-associated > Invertebrates > Cnidaria > Coral ... | reverse complement strand
TTCTTTGTGGGATATCACCTTACAACCACCAGCTTCACATCTGTTTTTCGGGGAAAAACTTGCATCTGCAAAGCTTGCTGCTTCGAACATGTCCCATAAACAATATATAATGTATATGTATGAGCATCGTTATCGTTTTTTTTCCTCTTATCGTTTTTTCGAGTGAGAACTACATATAGCTAATGGGGGATCATGGCATACTAAACGAATAGGTGCCGGGTTATTATACTCTCCCATATGGAAGTACCACAACCGATGACATTTGAGGCCACGAACGGTCCCTTCATCATGGATAATCTTATAGCAACCCCCCAAACATCCAAAGAACAGGTCTCATAATTCTCACAGGGTCTCATATCACATGTTCATACATGTTCCGCTTTTAACCACAAAAAACATTGCTGTACAGAACAATCGCGAACCTGCCGTTCACGAAAATCTACCTACAGAGCTTGCATTCTGACACGCTTCTCAACTGATCACTGCCACCTAAGGACTTGCGCAAATCCAGAGTGCCATGGTCAAAGTCCACCAGTCCAGCCTCAGGTTCAACCAAAAAACTCTGAAAGGTTCAGGAGATCAGTGTATAGGTTGGTTAAAGGATAACGAGAACTCATGATTTTTAGGAGCCAACGATGCAATGTAAAGGCCACACTTTTGCCTTAAACGAAATCTGGGAGATCATTGGGATGTTCCCTGAGCTTCGTGAAGTGATTAGCAGCTGAGATTATCATCGGATCATTGTCACACTGATCTTTGAGCAATCTTTGGGCTTTGGGGGGCCTGGGTGATATGAATCTGTGCACAAGCGTGATAAATTGTTGGACACACATATATATATATGTATACATATAGAGGTTTCCTAAAATGAGGGTACCCCAAATCATCAAGTCATTAGACCGTGACAAAAAGTATTGAAACACATGGTGACGACTGGGGATCCCCCATGACTTCAGAAACGGCACCTTTGGGAGGCCCTGCATCCATCATCTGTTGGCCCTTCATCTGGCCCACATCGACCTGACCGTGGCAAGTTGAGTTTACCCTCTGGTTATGTCAAAATAGCTATGGAAAATCACCATTTTTCATGGGAAAACTCACTATTTCTATGGCCATTTTCAATAGCTATGTTAAATTACCAGAGTCTACAAGTTGAGAGAACTGGGAAGACCTCCAAGAAATATCAAGAAAAAATCTGGGAAATTATCGGACAATAATGGCAAACCCAAGGCAACACCTTACCATATTTACCCTTAATCCTTTACGCACACAAGAAAAAATAGAAAAAACTGTTCTATGCTGCAAAACATTTCCGTTCTTGCCCACTTTGGGGCCAAAAACTGGTGAGTTCAAGCGCCTCACCTGAGCTTTCTGCTTTCAGGACACCACCTTTTGTGCTTTGTCTTTGTGGCAGATTCCCAATATTTTCAGTTTCAAGCAGAATTGCAGGTTTCAATTGATGATGCAGGGAAACACGAGCATCACCAGATCACCAGTTTTTCTAGCTGTTCTCCATTGGACTAGCATCGACATCAGATTTTTTAATGTGTTGACACTATTCCCCTTGCCATCTACAAAATAGCTCACAAAGTCATATATTCTAGCAGCACTCCTCCGACTGTATGTTTGATGAGACACAACATGGGAGTTTTTTTTGTTTTTGTTGTCTTAAAATGCCATCTGTTGGTTCAATGTACATGTAACATCCCTATTTCTTGTTGTTCCATCACCATCTTTGATCGCATCAACCTCCATTGTTCATCCCCTTCGCACCCACCACCTTTTCTGCTCCCTGGGGCTCTGAGAGTCCCAAACGTCCTTGTAGAATTTCAAGTCCATCATCAGGGTATAAGCATCTTCCATGGTGTACCTTCCAAGTGGATTCCATTTCCCATGCTGACCATTGCAAGATGGGGATGGGTCAAAACCCTGGTACCTAGTGAACCCCAAAATAGCTGGTAAATGGATGTTCATCCCACTAAAAATGGTATTAATAGGTATTGATCCATACCCAGATGGCAAGTGACTCAGAAATTTCAACGCCGGCACTGGACCAGAAGATGTATCGAAGATGTTCGCAAATGGGATTTCGATGGATTTCTGCCATTGGCATCTGATTCGAAGCCTCCTATTTTCCTACTCTCTTAAGTGTCAAGGTCATCAAACAAAAACCAAGTATCATCATCCTAACGGCAGGAAAAAGACCTCGAACCCAGATGTTTCCTGGAGTTTCCTACCTCCAGATATTTCCTCCATACGAGTACCACGCCAGGTCAGTGTTTTCGGCGCCTGTAATTTAGGGAGCCAAGTAAGCCTGCAGCAGAAACCTGAGGGACCCAGTGGAGCCTCAAAGAGGAACCGAAAAAGTCGGGGAAATTCATACGGGGAAGGATCGGTGCACCTATTGATGTTGCCATGATTTTGTGAGCAAAGATCCATTCACCAACTATATGTAGGCTACCTAGGAGGCCAGACCACTCATAGCCATATCTCGGATATCTATGGATATCTTATTTCTGATATTTCAAGCTAAATATCCCCAGGATATGAATTTTATCTGAGACAATTGGGACAATTTATCTCCCATTTTCTCAGAAGGTCCGGATGCTGTGATCGAGTCGAATGACTGATGCTGGATGATATACTGGAGGAGACTGGGCCAACAGCCACTTAGACTGTGAGAGATATCCATCTGCGAACATCTGGGAACTTGGTTGTGGAATTTCCTGGCAAGCACATGAAATATCAAACTTCCGTCACATCAGGTCTAATTCAATCATGTAAGTTTAAATACCGTATATATATATAATTATATATATATACACCTGTAACATCTCCCAATAGTACGTACCGTATATATATATATAGAACCCACCTCCAAACAATAGGGGTTCCAGATCATGGTGGTTGATGACTGGGATAGCTTAAGTCTATTCTGAATTCATTGGGATTAAGGCAAACAAGGCAGAAGTCAACCATGGCTTTTGCATGCTTTTGCCATCAAATGGGTTTCCTGCAAATTGTCCCTGGTAGAAGTGTTGGAAATGCATCTACCAAGTCTACAGGAACACTTATATCATTTACTTGGATCGAAACTGCTTTGGGTGTCCGAAATTGCATGGTTGATACAAATCCGCCAGCCTGCCGGCGTGTTTTGTGGATGTTCTTGTTACAAACCTTGTGATAGCTTTAGCTTCACCTATAGATTGCTCCTTCAACGGAATTTGATTTCGCTGCCATACCCCCTTTCCACACATATACTGTACTATAGTCTAGTATACTCTCGTCTCGTATAGCTTTGTATAGTCTAGTCGAATCCAGTCTAGTCTAGTATAGTCTGTCCAGCACACTCACTTTGACCTTATTTCCATCATCCTCGTCTAGGTCGTCATCATCCTGATAACATCCTCATCATCACCATCGCCATCGCCATTGCCATTGCCATCGTCATCATCATCATCATCCTCGTCCTCATCCTCATCCTCATCCTCCTCATCCTCCTCATCATCCTCATCATCCTCATCATCCTCCTCCTCCTCCTCATCATCATCATCATCATCATCATCATCATCCTCATCCTCCTCCTCCTCCTCATCATCATCATCATCCTCATCCTCATCCTCCACCTCCTCCTCCTCCTCATCATCATCATCATCCTCCTCATCATCATCATCATCATCATCCTCATCCTCCTCCTCCTCCTCCTCATCATCATCATCATCCTCATCCTCATCCTCCTCCTCCTCCTCATCATCATCATCATCATCATCCTCCTCCTCCTCCTCCTCCTCCTCCACATCATCATCATCATCATCCTCATCCTCCTCCTCCTCCTCATCATCATCATCATCTCACTTTCTTCATCATCATCACTTTCTTCATCCTCCTTCATCATCCTATCGGTGTCTTGTCTTTGGTTGCTCCGGCTCGCCCCTGGGATGCGCTATTAAAAAAAAAACAAACCGTTTTCTCCAAGGTTTACTGCCCGTTCGGCCGCTGTTGCGCCCAACACTTTCCATAAGCACCTGCAACTCCTGCCCTTCCTCTGCACATCTCTGCACTCACGGTCTTTTGTCGCTTGGATGTACCAAGTAATATACTGTGGCTCAATACAGTGTCATCTCGTAAAGTCTCTTTACATCTTCATCGTCTAGGGTGTCGTCCTCATCATCTTCATCTTCACAGCTTTTACACAAACACTCTTTTACACCAACCACACTTTGCAGAAAACAACTTTCGCACCAACAAGCTTTCACACAAACCAACTTTTACACAAACTCGCTTCTACACACATCACCTTTTACACATTTACGGGCACTTACACCAACCAGCTGCACAAACCAGCTTCTACCCAAAGCTGGTTAAACCCGAATCACCTTTTGCACCAAAAACAGCCTGGTGGCCGGCGGAATGCCGAAGGCGCCCAAGGCTATTAACTATATATATAATTCCAGTGTATACCTGTAGATTTGGATATTATATATTATTATGTTAAATTATATAATATTATATATATATGTGTACAGCAAAAACAATCCGGTCGCTATAATCTCCAGATAATTCAAACAGTTCCATCTCCTGTTGTGGAACAGATAGGGGCTGGACCAATTACCAGCTAACAATGAAAGCCACAAGATTTGAAATATCATCCAATACATCATTATTAAGCATGACATTGGATTTAAACCAATACTTGATACATCAAAAGACACACGTAACTAACCACTTCAAGAATCGATGTCAAGAGGCCGAAAGCAGCATGGACACGGCAAAGTAGTGATACCTCAACAATGCTTTAATGGATTGATTCATGGGACAGCGTTGTGGAACCCTGAATTATAAGACTATATGGGTGTCCTGGAAATCTTATCAATTCTGGAAATACTTGCTGCTGACCATGCTTCATCTCGAGAGTTTTGGTTCATGCTAGGGAAGTGCATGGGCATGGGGCATCACGGCAATGTAAATGGAGATATGGGTCAAACTGACCAATCCCCTTTGAAGGTGTCATTTTGGTGATTCATGATAGATACCAAATCTAATGTAAAGCCCCAGTATTGACTTACACACCTGATTGGGCTTAACATTAAGATTATATTGGGATAGTAAATCCAGGTTGCACTAAGTAATACAAAGCATATTAAGATTATATTAAAACTATTATATTGAAACTATTGAAGTCCTACTTCCTCCCAGTGCTGGATGTCGGACATCCCCTACGCTTCCAAGGTGCCAATGAGCAGCTCGCCTGGTACAAACAATGGAGGCTTCAAACCCTGAGGATCAAAAGATGGTGCTATAATTTCACTTATCAGAAAGTAACTTTTGTTTTTTGAAACCACTTGGGGGTCTACTTGGATCCTCAATAAAGAAAAAATAAAGTCCTCTGGACCAGGGAGCGTTTTTTAACAATAAACAAACAAACAAAGTTCTGAGTTAAAGCCGCTTCATATAAAGTTGCATGCCTTAAACAAACGAACATGACCAACAAAAAATGCATCATGCAGATTCATGCAGTTCAATGTCCCGAAAGCGAGGCGATTCTCCAATCACTTCCAATTTGCGGTTTCCCAGCGCTTCCAGAATTATGCCACTTAGCTTCGACGTCCCAAGTAGGGAAGGAACAATATTGAAACACGCCAGAAATGATTTGGTTACATAAATATCCTCTGGTTATTTAACATAGCCATGGAAAATAGCCCATTTATAGATGGTTTACCTAGTACAAATGGTGATTTCCATGGCTATGTTAAACAACCAGGTGGTATATCTTTGTTGTATTCTGACTGTTCTTACTATGATCCACCATTAGGGGCTCTGTCCCCCTCCTTTACTCCATGTTTGCACTGGATTGATCCAAACCAGAAATCCTTAATATACTAAGAATGATAAATGTCTGGTTAATTGTCGAAAATTAGTCAATCCAAATACAAGGCTGAGCCATATAAGTCAGCACTAATCGACAAGAATCATCAAACAATCGAACAGTTTGGATAGTTCACCAACTTTCGCAAACGATCGTAAATTGCGCATTTCATCCCAGTTGAGATATGTTAAGATTAGATTAGAGGTGTCACCAAAAAAATAGCAAACTAATTTATGCTACTTTCATGAATGGTGAATCACCTTTTTGTCTTTTCGCAGCTTAACTAAGATAACCTACAAACACTGGTATGTTTCCCAGGATATACTATCCATCCGGAAACTCGTCAACAATCAACCTATTCATCCATTCACCAGTTGGTCTACAGTGGTTGTGGATCACTACAAATGATCCACCCAAATTATTGTGGGTTAATTCACCGTGCACCCATGTACTTCACATCCCTTTTAGGATGCCTGAATAGTCACCAGGTCGAAATGTGAAGATCTACCTGGACCTATTTTAGGGAAAAACGTTTTGACCCATTTGTACTGCATTTGTAAGCAACTTATGCTTTTTCATTTTTCATTTTTTTTCATATAACATTCTACATATCATCATTCCCAACCGGAAAATAAGCACTGATTGCCATGAGTCCCCTAATCCCAACAACAACAAATAGTGAGTGACCCCAATGATCTGAGCTTGCCCGGCTCACTGCTGCTCCATCGGAAGGCCTAAGGGATGGTTGCTGGAAAATCCCGAAACAAAATATGGGCTGAATAGGTAAATGATAGGTAAATGATAGGTAAATAATGATTAAACATATGATATATTATATGATAAACTATATATAATTATGCTGGTAAATGGATGTTTTTCCAAGTTCAATAAGTAAATCACTTAGAATTGGTGAGATTTTTTGCCATCTGTTTGCCATCTTTGTCTCATGCTACGAAGGCTACTAAGGATACCAATCCAGGGCCACCAATGCCAAGTGGCTGAAGCACAAAAGAAACTACCATGAAATCAATGTGTAATCTGAAAATGAAACAAGATAAACTGGGGAAAAAACAAACTCATTTTGGGGATTATGTCACATCACAATTGGAACTCAATAGGAACATCTTCTGGAAATGAGGATGCTCCGTTTCCGATTTTTGACTAGCAATCAACATCTGTTATGTACCAACCGAATGGGTATTTGTTGTGGCTTCAGTCCTTGCGTTTGCAGAGCTATAATCCCACCCAACAATGACCCTGAATGAACAATTCCACCACTATCCCAATTGTGGCGTTGAACATTTTGACACTTCCACAGTTTTTCCCGTCATGATCCAATATGTGTCCAATGCGGAAAAAAGTCCCAATATGGCATTCTCATTTATAAAAATGGGGAACATGATCGTCATCCATTGGAACTGGGGGTTTTGACCTAAGTCAGACACTGAGCACTGGGCTGCAAAGGTGGAGATGCCGGCGGTCAGGACAAAAGTCAGAACCACTAAGCCGGCCTTGGTAATGATGGTAATGATTCAATGGATTGCAGGGATGTCAACCTGAAATCTTGGCCCTCGAAGCAATTCTAGGAGCGACACGTCAGAAATGTGGAACGAACATACGTCTGTTGACGGTCCAAAACAATAGTGGACTGTTGGCTGTTGGCCCTCGAATAATAAAACCCATAGTTGGTTTCAGTGGAGGTACCCTCAACAGCAAATCAATCATCACTCTTGGGTTTCTTCATCCGGGGTCCGCGGTTGACATTAGCATGTTTGAGGCGATGATCAACGCCAATCTTCGATACGACTCACTGGCCGATCATGGCTAGTTGGTGGTATACCTACCCCTCTGAAAAATATGCAAGTCAGTTGGGATGATGACATTCCCAATATATGGGGAAAAAAACATGTTCCAGTCACCACCAACCAGATGGGATGCTGATGGATTTTGAGCTTCTTAGTCCGTTTCCCATGACTTCCCCATGAATCATGGCCATGCCGTTGGTTTTCCCAGGGCTTCATTGCCCGGTCCCCGGGCAATGATCGGATGCGAGAAACGCAAAGAGAAGGACAGAGCCTGGGAGAAACGCAGCACGGGATGTTGGGGATGTTGGGATCCCATTTCTTTTTGGGGGATAAAAATATGGATCTCTAACATGTCGTGAGCCAACTTTTATAACATCTTATAACTGTTATAACTGATTTGTATCATGTTTTATCCATGCTCTTCCCAACCAGACACACCCCGAAGTCTTCAAGCAGATCATGGTCTGGTGGCAACTTGCTCACCCCATCACCATTCAGTCCGACAACCTCTTCATGGTGACCCATATCAAAAAGCAACTGCTTCGCTGATCGATATTCCCAGGACCGCAGGAGCTGGATCATATATACATATGTATATATATATACACTGTATATATATATATATATGTATTGATATATGATATATCTATGAAACCTACCCTTGGGCTGGGGAAAAAAAGGAAGAAACCGGAACATCCCGAATTGGATGAATGGAACCATTACAGGAGATCCTCATATGTACCGAGAAAACCCCATGACTTCCTGTAATATATATATATACACACCCCGTGAACCGTCCTTAATGTCATATTTGTTGGTAAACCCCCAAGAGGAATCCAGATGTTTGATTGGTTTTGATGGTGAAACTTGCAATTTTTGGGTGGTTAAGCCATGTTTAGCTGCCCGACAAACCCTGAGGCGCTAACCCAGAACACCACGGAAAAGGCGCACCATGGTCTCGGCGACACTTGAAGGCTACCCAGAAATGCTCAGACAGAAATACATACTGTGGATGGAAGAAATCCTGCACCAGTTGATAGGTGGTTTATCCCATAATTTATAGGGTTTTAACCATCCTTCTGGTGGTGCAGGATTTATTCCACCCACCGTAGTTGTAGTTAGTTACATATAGATACATACTGTAGATGGAACATCTCCACAGAAACAAATGTGATCATTCGCTAGGGAAACCACTAGCAGTTTGCCATACTTATGGCCAATCCATTGCTGCCTTACCTTGGACATAGCCCCCACCCACTGACATAGTGGGCAATGAAGGTTGTAGGAAAGCCCTACTTTTTAGAGATGATAGTTCGTCGCTGGCAACGTGGGTGAAGGCTATGTCGGAGCGATGATCACGATGATGCATGGTAGATCCAATACATGTTGTCTACTTGAAGAATACACCTGATCCCCTATGAATTCTGGAAAACGCAGGGGTTGATACTCTTCCCAAGTGGTGCAAGATGTACCATGGTATCAGCAAATTTTGCCTTATCTGGTTGGCAGGATGGAACTGGCCTCATGAGCTTTGTAGCTTTGTAGGTGCATGTCGAAAAAAGCTCCGGTATATCATGCATTGTGCAAAGAATGTAGTATTATATACATACATGGGACGTACCCTCTAGTAATTTAACATAGCTATTGAACATGACCATAGAAATAGTGGATTTACCCATTTAAACCTGGTGATTTTCCATAGCTATGTGAACGTTTACCAGGCCGGGTATATAGCCTTTAGCCACTTTGCCAGTCACCGCCAGGGCTTCCAGACATCACCAGATTACTAAAGACCACCACCAAGTTCAAGCTCCTGGGCCTCGCGGCGCGAAAAGAAGCCCAAGGTGTATATATTTTGAAGTCACCATGGATGTTGTTTCAACAAGTCATCCCAAATGCTCAGAGTGGAAGAGTTTTCTTAAAACCTAGATTTTGCTGATTTATGGGGTAAATGTTGCTAAATATTCCATACATGGAGCATATGGGCATGGTATGTCATGCTCATCCATGACGACTGGATGCTTTGGGGTACCCCTATGACTTAGGAACCCCCATGAAACCACTATATTTTGGTTTTGAGAGGGCAACTCTGAAAATATTACCCTTATGACTAGCATAGCCTAGCCATGGTATAGATGGCCCATAGAAATAGATAGTTTTCCCAGCTAGAAACCTCCATTTATGGTTGGGATTTTACATGGCTATGTTAGTCATAACCAGATGGTAGATGACATGCCTCGACCGTTCTTAAAGCTCACGTGCCAAAATTTGGACATCCGTACATGAGGCCATGTGCCAAAGCAACTTCAAACTTTCGGGCATTCAATAGATTCGATCAAAGCTGGGAAGCCTGGAATTCTCAGGCTCCCGGTTTTCAAGCTCCAAACATTCAGTCCCAATACAACAACATGTTCTACAAATTAAACATTTTTTTTCGCTCCGCTGCTTCAGTTCATCGCCAATAATTGTTCCTTGTCCTTGCAAAAGTCCATTTGTTACTGCTTAGGCTTCAATTTCCATCTCGTTCCATACAGTTTCGCATTGTTGCTTTAATCCACTGGTTAAAGACGCGTTTATCCAGCAAATATAGCATCTATGGACATTATTGTATATGACTTTCTGGATATGCCCAGTTGCTACTTACTTGGAACCGGGCAACGGAACCGCTCAGTGCCACACTTTGCGAAGCCTCCATCGAAGCGCGCTGCCTGCAATGGCTGGACTTTCCAGGGTTTCAGTGGATGTTCGCTGCAACCCTGACGTTGCGCCACGTCTGACTTCAGGTGGCTATGAAGATAAAGTTTATGTTATTACCCAAATCAACATACTGTTCATAGGGGGTGGCGAATTTTGATCCCTCATGGAGATGTAGTTGATGTTATTACCCCAATCAACATACTGTTCATAGGGCGGTGATGAATTTTGATCCCTTATGAAGATAAAGTTGATGTTATTACCCAAATCAACATACTGTTCATAGGGGGTGGCGAATTTTGATCCCTCATGGAGATATAGTTGATGTTATTACCCCAATCAACATACTGTTCATAGGGGGTGGTGAATTTTGATCCCTCATGGAGATATAGTTGATGTTATTACCCCAATCAACATATTGTTCATAGGGTGGTGATGAATTTTGATCCCTCATGGAGATATAGTTGATGTTATTACCCCAATCAACATACTGTTCATAGGGTGGTGATGAATTTTGATCCCTTATGAAGATAAAGTTGATGTTATTACCCAAATCAACATACTGTTCATAGAGGGTGGCGAATTTTGATCCCTCATGGAGATGTAGTTGATGTTATTACCCCAATCAACATACTGTTCATAGGGATAGGGGGTGGTGAATTTTGATCCCTCATGGAGATATAGTTGATGTTATTACCCCAATCAACATATTGTTCATAGGGTGGTGGTGAATTTTGATGTTATTACCCCAATCAACATATTGTTCATAGGGTGGTGATGAATTTTGATCCCTCATGGAGATATAGTTGATGTTATTACCCTAATCAACATACTGTTCATAGGGTGGTGATGAATTTTGATCCCTTATGAAGATAAAGTTGATGTTATTACGCAAATCAACATACTGTTCATAGGGGGTGGCAAATTTTGATTCCTCATGGAGATATAGTTGATGTTATTACAGCAATCAACATACTGTTCATAGGGGGTGGTGAATTTTGATCCCTCATGGAGATATAATTGATGTTATTACCCCAATCAACATATTGTTCATAAGTGGTGGCAAATTTTAATGTGACGATGATCATGATGTGATGATGTGATGATGTGATGATGTGATGATGTGATGATGTGATGATGTGATGGTGTGGTGATGTGATGATGTGATGATGTGATGATGTGATGATGTGATGATGTGACGATGTGATGATGTTGTTGATGATGATGATGATGATGACGATTGTAAGTGTGGAGCAAAGTCCGGGTTGGGGCGAATATGTTTAATCCAACATATATATATATATGTATGTATAAGTCTATGCTGAGTGGGAAAACGTATCTATAATCAATGGATTTAAAACCAGTGCGAAACTATGTATATATATATATAACAATTTCCTGGAAAAATGACACCACACTTATGGGTATGGGTCAAAACTTAAGGCGCAGGGGACAGCAAATGTTGGTTATTTTTGGGACCTTGACCATCCAATTTTAGGGATGCCCAATCAAAACATATTAATTATGGAGTTGTCTAAAAGTATTGGGACAACTACACAAATTGATGCTTGATCATCGTTGTTCCATGAAAACACTTTTATATTAATGCATTTTGTTGGGGTACCCTGCTAAAATCACGCACATTGGACATCATTGGACACTCATTTGCCAAGTCATTGTTCCCATGGCCCAACAAGAACTCGACCTTCAAGGCTTGCGTGCTGCCATACGGCTGCCTCAGTAGGACAAGGAGCCTTTTGAAGGGAGGGGTTGACGCGTTGAAACGTGGCGAAAAACCGCCAACGACTGGTCACTTAACCAGATGTTCACCAATAAAACATAATAAAACATATTATTTCCAAGGAGCCAATAGCTGAGATAAGTTTGGGGATGATTTCCTTCATCATTGACTGCCTCTTGGAACGAGCTTTGAGCCTTGTCATTCGCTTTAGAGGGGAGACTCATGGTGCAACATGTATGTGCCAACCCGATGGCCCCTCTGGCCCTATGGCTGTTGGGACCTACCTTTCACTTTGCGATAAACACAAACACGCAAAGCTCTGGCATAGTGCAAAAAGTACTCCTTACTGTTGTGGGTGTGTCCGAGAATGGAGGCAGTGTCCCCAACAGCTAGTTTGTATAGAATAGACCTTATAGTGGATTCTAGGGTCTCAATCCAACATGCAAATATTGCCGTGGTGTTCCAAGCAACACTTCGTTTGCTTTTCTCAACTTCGAAACGGAAGAACTTCCAAGGGATGTTTCGAGCGCTTTCAGGAACCGTAGGTGACCCCACGGCAGCATCGCGTTCTACGTTGACACCGGCGGCTAAAAAGCGCGCACCGGCGGCTAGAGCCAAGGGGCGCGGAATCAACAGCAGGTCATACATCGGGATACCCCAATATACTCATTAAACAGTGGGAAACATCTGGAAACACTTGAAAAACATGAACAAACGTTGCGACTCTAGGTGAACCTTAGTACGCCCCTCCAAGTTGCCATGGAAATTGATGCAGTATATCCCAACACGGAAAATGAACATCAGTTAGGAATATATCTGTGTCTGCCCAGACAAAAAGGATGCATGATGCACCCCGAAATAGCCATTAAAGAGTGGGAACATTATTTTCTCATATCTCTCAACCATGGTATTTTGAAGTGCACTATTTTTGGACAACCCCATAGGTAGAATTTAAACCAGAGGTGCAGAATGATTAGCAGACCACGCCTTCCAACAAACATGGGTATTCAATGCATAGCTGGCTCAGGGGACAAGTCATTTCACATGATATCCAATAACATCCCAGTCCAATCATCAAACATCTCCCCACAATTTACTCATCAAAAAACAAAAATCGAAAGGTCAGACTTTTTCCGTGGCACGTCCCACCGGCAGTTCCCCTTTTCCTTAGGTCATCAGCAGCGTGGCCGTGGAGGCCGTACCAATTACCAGCCCAACGGCGGCGAAGGCCAAGGGCGCCAAGCCATTCACTTCGCGGCCAGTGAGGCAATAGGCACACAGCCCGGGGAAGACGAACCTGTGATCCATCAGTGGGGCCTCAACAGGTTCTTATGTTTATATGTCTAGATATATATATATATGTCTAGATATATAATATATATATATATGTATACATATATAATATCATATGTATATGTATGTATATTTATATATTCTATGATTGTATATTGGGATGAGTCAAAACCTTTATGACCATGTTGGGGGGAATACACATCCATTTAGTCAGCTATTTTAGGGTGGGTCCCGGGGTTTTGACTGCCATATGGGTTTGATAGATATAGATTGATCCCAGGATATTATGGTCATTTGTGCGCCATGGTGAAGAGTTGCTGGATGGGGGTATATGATGGGAATAGCTATGTTTTTGGTAATGATTGGATTACAATGTTTGTTTTGTATTTAAAGACGAAACAAAGAATTGGGATTGTCTTGGGGGATGGTGGGGATGATGGGTGCTCACAATCAACAATCGGAACATGGGATGAATGGAGCCCCTGGCCACCCATCCCAAGGGAATCCGATGGGCACATGTCCCGATGGATTCGATCCTCTGAGATGGGGATTCAGCCAGCAATCTGAGCTCCTGGATTCAGCCAATCTCACCCTACAACAAATCAAACTTTGAGCTGGTTAGTAAATCTTCATGACAATCACAACATATTCAAGTAGTAAACTACCCAGGTTTACTCAGATTCTGGCCATTATATATCACCCATACTTATGCTTGTGGTTAATGGATCTTAATATATCTCAATTGTTAAATCAGCTAGATGCTTCAAAATTCAAAAAAAACGGTCAAAAACGCCTAGAAATTGCCTTTCTGCCCCAGATCTCAGGGGAACCGGGCCCTGTTCCGGGCTCTGCCGTGGCGCATGATGGCCGTGGTACACACCGCCGAGGTAAGGCCCAGCGGCAAGGCCAGCGCGCCATCCAGCAGCCGTGCCACCAGCACCATGGCAAACACCAACAGCAAGGTGCTAACGCCGCGGCCAAGGCCTGGAACGCGCAGAAAAAAAAAAACAGCAAAAAACTGGGATCAACTGTGAATGTGTTTCGTCTGTTTTCTTTGACATGTCAATGTTCAAAGATATATGTTCAAAGTTTTTTGTTTTTTGAAGTATATTCTAAGTGTTTGTCCACCGGACTGTCCACCGCAGGATACACGAATATCTACTCGTATTTACTCTATGTGTCTGTAGCCAAGTGCCGGGACTCCATCCAACCCTCCACCCTCCACCTTCACCCACCTTGAGGTGCTCCGGAATCTAAGCCCTTTGTGAGGTGCGTCAGCGCTGCCCTCGCTAGGGGGATGTAGACACCACTGCAGGCGCAGGTCAATTGCAGGGCGATGGCCAAGCGCGCCATCAAACTGGGCCAATGCGTCAAAGGGAAGCCTCAGCGATCAGGGCAGCGATGGATGGAATATGATGGAATGATGGGGAGGAATGGGGATGAAGATCACCAGCAATCTCCGAACTAGCAGGATACCAAGGGTGTGATCCAGCAAATTAAACAAACTTGATTTCAAGTGGGGGGAACAATCTGGAATCTGCTGCTATAACCACCCTGAATGCCAGTGGACGCTTTGAACTGGTCATTGTTCCAGTGGGAGGTCCCTACCGTGCGGAAGAAAGCGTATGTCACAGACTCTGGGACAGCGAAGGGTCTCAATACGTCTCAATTGCACCGACATCTTCATCCTGATGTCATGGAAGTACAATATGATGAAAAATCCCACTTGAACTTCAAGTCATCTTAATTGAAATTATTTGATCTTTTATAAGTCGTCCCTCTCAGTGAGACCCGTAAGTTTATTATTAGGGTCCCATCAACTTTGAAATCATGTTTTTTATTTTGTTTATTAAGGTTTTTGTTTTATCAGGGGAAAGCTTGGAAATCCATTTTTTGGCAATATGTTAAAAGGATTTAAAGAAGGGATGGAATTGATTTTGAAATCGAAATGCTTAATTTTGTTCATTAAGGTTTTTGTTATTATTAGGGGCACCCTAATACTAAATACCCCCAATAATGAAAATAAATCACCGTGTTTAGCATGTGGGGGTGGTGTTTGAGTATTAGGAAGCAGAGATTATGACAAATAATTTGAATAATTATCGAACTTTAAGTGATCTTTTATAAGCAGCTCTCAGTGCCCTCCAAGGAAACAGCCAAGGTGCCATCCAGCACATTGTCCGGGGCTCCCTGGCAGAATGAGACGTAGCCCGCAGCGCCACTCACCAAGTAGTCCTGCAACAAACTTCCATTCCTCCTCTTAGATGGGGCCCCAAAAATCAATCATGTATATATATATATATATATGTATATACATAGCATATATATATATAACATGTATATATATAAATATGAACTCCCGTCAAATTCCTTTGAGTAGTTGCTATTGTTATGGTTATCGCTTTCGGGGGGGCCCTATCGCTTTCCAGGGTTTTGTGGAAATCAGAATATTCGAGATCCTTTCATGCATGCATCCTCCTTTCATTGTGCATTCACTTCCTTTCATTTTCCTGTCATGTTCCTTTTATTGGTATGCATTTCCATTCATTTTCCTTTCCTATTCCTTTCATGTTCATTCCAATGTGCATTCATGTCCTCTCATCTTCCTTTCATTTGTACACATTTTCCTTTCATTTTGCATTCATGTCCTTTCATGTCCTTTCTAAAGTTATGGTAATGGCTCTATGGCTGGGCCAGGGGACCGAGTGCAACAAATGGTTATCGCTACGCTAAGGTTATCGCTAAATAGCCCCTCCAGCATATGACATTGTTCGAAGGAAACTTGCCACAAAACGACAAAGAGAGAGAGAGAGAGAGAGCGAACGAGTTGGATGCCAAATGCTATGGTAACTGCAGGAAACAGGGCACCACAGATTGAATTTCCTTCATCATCCTTCATCGGTTTTGCCCGTTCTGTGAATGTGCACAACAGTATTTGCTTCGTTTACGCCAAGTTTAATGGACTGTAGTCTATGGTCCCAGGTTATCGCTTTTGGGGGGGCCTATCACTTTACAGTGTTTCGTGCACATCTCTGACAAAAAAACTCCCGCAATACTAAAGTAGTCTTCAACCAATTTTGACCGTGGTTCACATATGAACAATAATAAACATACGTATTTATATAGGTTTTTTTCTATTGTGGGAATTTCATACATCTAAAAAAATCAAATATGAACAAATCCATGATTATCCGTGCCATTCCAACTCAATTCAAATGGCATTTGCGCTGTGACTTCAGGGCTCTTTCGGCCTGGGACGCCAGGATCTAGTCAAGAAATCCAAAGGTCACTGGCCAGGGCAAAACTGGTTGAAACATCTCAAAACTGGAAATGCTTCCAAATTTAGATGGATTTAAGCTGCCATTTAGCCGTTTTCGCAACCAGTCCAGCAGTGCAAAGCCCTGCGCTAACCAAATGAGCGCCAAAACTGAACTGCGCGGAGGATCTTTCCTCGTTTCACTCATGTGTGCGGCATCGTCGAAGTACACGGATGATCCCCCCAAGTCACTTAACGATTGGTATAAAACGTTTTGTGACCGCCAAATCGGCACGAAATGCTTGGTGCATCACAACCGGTTGAACACCACAACCAATTGGAATGTGTGAACACAAATATACCGATGCTATTGAAGTTTCCTGAACAATATTGAGTTTTATCGTGTTTGTAGCTAGAAACTGCCTACCTTGATCTCCTACTTCTCAAACTGAGATATGTCATTCTCAAATCCACTACAAAGTATAGCACAGAGGCACACTATAGTAACTCCCAAACAGATAGAAAAGTGAAATCTGACATCAAGTAGTGATGATTTACGTTTCCATTGTTTTGGGTGATTTCTATATATAGATATATAGATATGTCATGATATGTCCAAGAATTGGTCACCCTCCCCATCGATTTCCCACCAGCAGCGCGGCCATGTGGCAAAGGGCCCATCTCAGAGCGAATGGACACGAAGGCAGTGGCTGCATTCATACAGAAGGAGAACCTGGGCCCAAAAGCCGGTAGTGCAGGTAGGTTGGGGGCCAAAAATCCCAAGGAATCTGATTTATTTCGTTTAACAACCCAACGCCATAAAATATAAACAACTTTTTTAGCAACTACCATTTGGGGATGGTTGACATCCCACAAAAGTAACGATTTTGGGAATGGTTGATGGCATTGGGTTTACCGCATTATAGGTGAAGAGCCAGCATTCGTAATGCTAGTCCGTTCATTGTTTGGATGCGCATCATTCTACTGGAGGGTACTGCAATCGCCAATTCTTGTGAATGCACTGCGCGTCCAGTTGCTTGTTACATTGGTCACAATATGGTGAATATGGGCGAACCACCACTTTTTAGTTTAGCAAATCCACGTGTTTCTTGTTGGGCTGAAACATCAACATGTTCTTGGTTCAGCAGCATCAACATTCTCTTGAATTTGCTTCAGAGCCACCAAACATGAAGAATAATCCTAATCCAAATGGATTTCCCAAATGGTGGGGAATATAACAAAAGTCGCCTTCAACAAATCTCAGATTCTTGGTGTTCCAATCACCATGTGGGTGTTTCCCAAAATGGGGATCCCCATGTCACCATGGGTTGCAATATTAAAATCATCTACTTTGGATGTTTTTTGGGCACAGTGAAACCAGTGTTCAAGAACCTACTGCAGTAAGAACATCAGGGCCTGGATTGCTGGATTCAACCCTTTCTGTCAGCTACTTGAAATAAGAACCCTAGGGTACCCTGGAATTGTAGCAACTGGTTCTTATCTCCCTTCAACGGGTATCAAGATACCAAACCTTATTAAATATTGATTATGTTTTCCAACCTGGTTGGGCGGATGCCTTTCTTCTTCCCCTTAACATGAGCGGGAACATCCAACTCGTGTACTGCAGATGAAGATAAACTCAAGGCAAGCTAAAGCTGAAAGCATGTATGTTCCACATAGTGCAAGAGGCCCTCTCGGAATCGCACTCCCAACCTCCCGCTTGCTAGGCTGATGCTCTACCAACTGAGCTATTGGCTCTGTGGCCTTGGTGTCTGCCATTCCCCTTAAGGCTGCGCAGCAACAAATCCCTTTCTGCATGTGTTGGCGCGTGTGCTTTTCAGCCCGCGCTGCCTCACTAGAATACTCCCCACACAATACCACGCTAAAATGAACTTTCAATCCCTGGCATGGTGGAAATTGTGGCCTTTAGCTCTGTTTGGAATGCCTGCACCTGAAAAACTTTTTGAAGCCTAAACATTTTTTTTTCCAACCAACTCTGTTCTGAACTTAATACCATGTCAAAACAAACTTTCAAGCCCTGGCATGGTGGAGTATCTGGCCCTCAGCTCTGTTTTGGATGGCTGCTCATAATTCTAAATTGGGAAATGACTAAGAATTTGCAAGACCCTCACCATATGAACCCCTTAAGAACTAAGCCGTTAAGAACTTGAGGGTACCCTCGTTCATAATTCCCATATTTTCCACCTATAGCACTTAAGAACCCCAGGGTAGCTGGACAATTCTTAATCGGTTCTTATCTAACGGTTCCGCTGTACCCCCATGTTAGGAAATCACCGTATAAAACCACCATGCCTAGGAGACCATCCAGGAGATTGCCAGGCAACATGGGTACCGCCGCCAACAGGGCAACTGGCGATGACCGCCAGGTGACCAGCGATAGGCCTGAAGGGATGGCAGCACAGATGTTCAGCCAATGGGGTTGCAAACAAACATGTGGATTTTTGAAACATTTGACAGGCGACCATAAAACATATGGATTTAAACGATCTTGGGGGTGAAGCAACCAGAGTTGCCCTTTGACAAGCAACAAATAGTGATCCGAGACTGTTCGGGTTGGGAGATTTGGGGCGTAGAGAACCAGTGAAGTTGTGGTCTTGCGGTTAGGTTTTTTTTAAGATTTACAGCGATCAGGTGGGTCAATTCAACATTGATGTCTGCATTCCCAGCGATGGCATATCCACTCCTTGACCTTCTGGTAATCAAACATGGCTTTCAGGAAAATCCACAAAGCATCCAAAATCCATCAAAATCGATGTGTTTCCCAGTGAAATTGGGATGTTTCCAATCATCCTCAAATTCTCCCCCTCTCGTTCGATGTGTTTCCCATTTTTCAAAGCCCATTGACTTCGGGGTGTTCCCAGCGTTGCTGCCTGAAGTCTGGGCCGTCTGAGCCGCATCAGCACAGGCATCCACGAAGGGAGGTGATGATGCCCAGGGGACCATACAAACCACAATGACCTGCACTGAGTTGCTGATGACCTTCACTGCCCTGTGATAAAATCGAGCTCCAATGGCAAACACAGCGAAGTTCTGCAAGTTGCACTTAGAAACAACCATTTGTTTCATCACCAATCATCAACAGAAGATTGGAATGACATTGGGATTTGAGCAAACTAACTATATAAAAAGATCGAAGAATCAGCGGGAAACCCGGTGACATTTAACAGGCAACCCTCCAAACATGGGGTTCTGAAAAAAATGATTACACAGATGATTACAGGTGCTTTAAATATCAGCGCTTTCAGGTTTTAGCCTCGAATTTGCTTTGGTAGCAGAAGGATTTCGGAGAAAACTCACGATTCATGACCAGTAATGATGAAAAAAATACAACAAAAGAACAGACTCAGAACTACAAAACACACACAACAGAGTTGCAAGCAGTCAAGGGGATGGAACGCAAATTCCGACGGTTGTCCCATTGAAACCACCAAGGTGCTGTGGTGAGGATCATACACACTGTGCCCACGGCACCCGACATCCGCAGCCAGGCGTCCTGCAGCCCCAGTTCTTTCGGGTTTTGTCTGAAAGATTACCAGCAGATTTCATGGTTTATCATGGTTTATCATGGTTTATCATGGTTTATCATGGTTTATCATGGTTTATCATGGTTTATCATGGTTTATCATGGTTTATCATGGTTTATCATCATTATTTTGGGGCTATATAATGTGGTGAGTACCAGTATATCACGCTATACACACCACATTTTCAGAGCGATATCTGGAAGATCAAACAATCCCATACCTTGGCGTTACAGTGTCATGGTCAGTGGAGAGAATTGGGATTTGCTTAACCAAAGTGGTGACTTAACGAACAGTGCAAGGCGAAGATCATGGGATATACTGGGGTATATTTATTGGTGGTTTATGGTTATTCATCCCATGCAATGGGAATCCTATGAGAATATACAACCCCGTTAATGTAGCATCCTGATTAGTATGGTGAGTTGATTTTGCGACAAGTTTTCCCAAAATAATTCTGAACCTGTGGAATTGCTGGGGTGGGTCGGTTTTGTGCCAAGTCTTTTTCTGATGCTATGTTGTCAGCATGTTTTCTTTAGTTTTTCATATTTGAAAGTTTGAACATTTTGTTCTAATAATTAACTACTTATATATTGCAACATGTTTTTGAAAAAATATATTTAAAAATAACATTAAAACCCCATCAAAAAAAACAGAACCCAACCATTTTTTCACGGGGGTAGCCCATGAGCAACATTGATACTCAATAATATGTTTGTTTGTTGTGGTCCTCTATTGTGTCCAGCTCCTTCTTCTTGTGGTGAACATTTTCAAACATCCCTTTACCCTTTCCTTTGCTATAGCTTTTCTCTTTTATTTTCTTACTTCCATTCTTTGGGAATTCTCAAAATGTCTAATTTCCCCAAAATATAGGATGATCCCTAATTAAAGCCCAATTAACAAACAGTACCCAAACAATTTTTCAAGGGGGTAGCCTATGAGCAACATTGATCTTCAACATACTTGTTGTGGTGGTCCTCTGTTGTGTCCAGCTTTTTTCTGAGGTGATTTTTTCCAAATTCCCTTTATCATTCTCCTTTACTATAGATAGTGTTTCTTATTTATTTCAATTCTTCTGGCATCATCTCCTTGAATTCTATGGTGTTTCTATGATATGTCTATCAGATTTCAACGGGATGTCTATGGGATTTCGGTGGGATTCCTATGGGATTTCGTTGTGGTTTCTATGCTATTTCCATGCTATTTCTATGATCTTTCTATGGGATTCTTATGGGATTTCCATGATATTTCTATGATCGTTCTATGATATTTCTATGGGAGTACGATGATATTGCAATGGTATTTCTATGATCTTTCTATGAGTTTCTATGGGATTCCTATGTGATTTCAATGACATTTCTATTGAAAGTAAATTGAAATCGATTGAACATCAAATTTGAAGTAAATTAAAATCAACTGAAAGCAAATTGAAATCAATTGAACACCAATTATAAGTAAATTGGAATCCGATTTAAATAAATTTAAAGTAAATTGAAAATAAACTGAAAGTACATTGAAATCAATTGAACATCAATTGAAAGTAAATTCAAACCAATTGAACATCAATTGGAAACAAATTAAAATCAATTGAAAGTGAATTGAAATCAATTAAAAGTAAATTGAAATCAATTGAACGTAACTTGAAATCAGTTGAACGTAAATTGACATCAATTAAAGTAAATTGAAATCAATTGAAAATCAATTGACATTAATTGAAATCAATTGAAAGAAAATTGAAATTAATTGAAATCCTTACCTAAGATCATGATCCAAAATCATTCAGACCCCGACACCTTCAAGAGTACCTAGCCTAAAGAGAGTCCAAAAATTGTTTGGGGGGCCCTGACACTAATCACGATCCAACAATGAGAACGTAAACCCCTATTATATAAATTTAAATAATGAATATTAATGGATTGATGACCACCAGTAGCAAGTCATCCCAGTTTTGCCCCTGGCACATATGACATCTCCCCCGGTCACCGGAAAAGTTTCACCCAGATCGACCCGCTCCGGCAGCAGCGACAGGGGAAGCACCACCAGCACAGCCACCATGGTGATGAGGTCACCCTTGCAGCGAACACCAAGTTCTGGGAGACTTCCCACTGAGTTTTGAAGATTTTTTGGTGGTTTTCTGGTGATCGATGTACGATGTCTGGGTGATTTTGGATGTGTTTGTTTCGAAGGTTGCGAACTGAACCAACTGGAGCAGGTTTGGGGATTTTGATGGACCTAACATTGGAGCCTATCCTCCTAAGTTGAGTTGCAACTCCAAGCCCTCTCACAACCGTGGAACTTGACCTCTCATAACCATGATCAACATTGATCATCAATACCCCTTGTTACTTTTGTTACAGGGTATTCTTCAGATCCAGGAAGCAAAAATCCACCTGCACATGGCCGAAAGGGCCCCCCATAAAAACATGTGGCGGGCTGACGGCTGACAGCCAAATATGCGTTGATTGATCATAATATGTTCTAATTTCTTTCAGGGTTTACAGTAATTCATGTTCTTTCTATGTTTTTCTCACTAGATTCACTGAATCCAATATGTGTTGAACAAGTTCAATAGACTCATTGTTTTGCTCACTAAATCACAGGTTTTCCCGTGCCGCCTGAGAGAAGCTCGCTGCTTCCGGGCTTCCTGTGAGCCGCGCCAGCACCGCCACTTCCGTTCCAATGACACCCATGTAGGACACAGAGAGTCCAAAGGAATAGAGCAACATGAAACCTTCCAAGGAATACCTGAGATCCGTTGAAGGAGACCGGCCTTAGGTGGTTTATTGATGTGAATTCTAGTTAAACATCTGAGAATGTCTCAACATAACATATTTAAACCGTCAATACCCATGAAGAGCGGGGGGTTTAACCACTATCAACAATAATATGAATATCGAATATGATTGTGTGCTGGACATTGACACCTTAAATCCTTCGAACTAACTGGCTCCATTAAATCACTCCTCTGGTAATCAAACATATGGCAATGGGAAGATCCCCATTGCAAATGGAGACAGAAAAAAGATGTTGGGAAAATGAATGAACATGAACTATACATGGTGGATGTTTCAAGATTTTTCCATTGCCATGGCCATGATTCCTGCGGCGAGCTCATTCGGGACCCAAGTCACGCACCCGCTTTGCCCAGCACAGCTGAGACAACGGCCGCATAGGACCTGACCCAATCGAGGGGAAAGGGATGGTGTCATATTGTAGCCAGGCTTTCATCTCTTCAACCGGTACACCTATGGCGAAGGTCATGGCATTGGTTTTCATACTGACCAGAAAGGTGTAGTGTTGCTCAAATCATGTACTGGTAAATTTAACATATGGAAAATCCCCATAGAACCATAGGTAAATCCTCTATTTCTTTGGGCCATTTTCCATAGCAAACTGCTAGTTTACTGGAGGGTATATTGGAGAGTCCCCCAAACCGGCTGATCATGCAAATGTTGGAAAGGTGTTGACCCAGAAAATGGGGCGATTATAATCCGTTCCCACTAATCATCACCCCCTGTAAAATATCGACCCAGAAGTACCTACGTGTACAACCCATTCATTAGGATTCTGACCCAGTCTCTCAACCAGAAATATTGGCAGTCAACATCAATTAAGCCATTACATTAGTTTTTGCCAGTTATTGCTGTTATAAACCGTACCGAATATTCACTACAGTCAACTGTTGGAGGGAAAAAAACAACTGCGGTCACTCCCCTGATGCTTTCCTTTCCGCGGCACTTCGCAGCAGTGCATTTGGGAGATCGACACACAAAATCCTGGCGACGGAGAAGGCAGGAGAGTTCAGCAACAAAACAATGGAGACTTCCACACTGGGGAAATCTGGGGAATATGAATGTTCAAGGCATGCATGTCGACTTGAGGATAGCTTCGTGGATGCTTTTCGGATCTTTGAAGGTTGAGGGAGTTTGAGCCACCCATCTGTTCCTGGTGTGGTTTCAATCACAGGCCTCCCAAGACGCCCAGGGTTCCTTCACTATGTAACCCTGACCCTCCAACGCCTGCGTCAGACACAGTCGATCATGTTACGACACCCTCGTCGGTATTACGGCACCCTCGACGTAGATACGGCATGCCCACTTTATCATTGAAAAATGGTCGGCCTGTTCATTGATTTATAAATTTATAAATCAAAGGGACGGGAGTTGTGGGGTCCGCATTCCTGCTATGTAATCCCTTCTCCCTAAAATCGGATACTGTCCAGCCATCCCGTGGAATGTACTGTCCGTATTCATGATTCCGGGACGGGATTATCACATGATTTGATAATTAGTCCCTCACAACATGTATTTCGGCAGGTGACAATACACTCAACACTGGTACAGTCCAGCAAGTACAAGTTGTAGACACTCACCAAGAAGAAGCTGAACAGCAAAAGAAGGGACCTGAAGTTGGAGAAACCCATAGATTTCAGGCAGGAACCAGAAACCAACAATCTTTTGGACGCAAAACACAGCTGCATTTTCCGGTTCGATTATTTGTCCCTACAACATTCTGGGAACATATCATCAATGGAAGGTAAAAATACCATATTATCATTCTGGGAATATATCATATATTATTTGTCCCATAGAATGGATGGTAAAGACGAATACCAGCAATGTCTCATGACCAAACTCATCCTCCACCACAGAGCCACAAACCTCACAGAGAAGCCCAGTGAAAAAAAATTGGCCTGTTCAGATCTTGTAGGTATTAGGAAATCCATGGGTTTATTGCAAGTTTATTGATGTCACCATCCATTTTTTCTTGGGGTACTACCGGGCACACCTGGCCTTGAACTGTCAAACTGTTCTCTGCAACTTGATCTAACCAGGTTCCATACACACATCGAACTGGGATGCGCACAAGACAACCGGGATCGTCCTGGGTAGCATACATATCCATGCAACGATCATCAACGTAAACTATCTCTATGAATTAATTATAGTGACATTATAATTACCAAAACAATGTACATTGAATATGTATAATTATATGTATATATATACACAAATATATGTATAGATACTCAAATATAGTTATTATCTAATCATATCCAATCTATATACACATATAGATCTAGGTTCAATCCCCATGTTTTCAGCTGTTGCCGCGGGGCTGAAGCCAACCCACCGTGGCGGTGGTGTAGGGCAGTGTCAGCGCACCTACGCCGATGGTGGAGAGCACCTGGAGCCGAGGCTGATAGGTGAATCATTGGTAAATCCCAAGTCGATTTTTTTTGTTGTAAATCACTGTTCTGGGAATTACCAAATGTTTTGCATCTTTCTGGGAATTGATATATTGATAAATTCCCAGATAGGTGAATCATTGGTAAATCACTGTTCTGCATCTTTCTGGGAAATGATATATGATTATCTAATGTGTGATAAGTTATAACTTATAACTGTGGTACTTGACGACTTAAGCAGGCGACTGGACTTCGTATACGAATCATGGAGGATACTCATTTTTTGAGCCATGAGCCATCTCCATTTCGGATGGGCTGAAACAAGCCAGCTCCGCTCCGCAACTCAGAAAACGGCACGTCCATCCGCGAGAAAAGGGTGCGCTCCATGGATTTTTGATGAGAGGATTTGACCACCAGAAAGCTGTTGGCCAAGCACCAGGGTCGACTTCTATCTAAGCATCACTGACCAACGCTGCGACAGGTGGGTCACAGTGGGCCACATTTTGCTGTCAGTTTTCTTTCGGCAGCGAAGTTTCGCTGTGATGCTATTCCCAGCTATGAAGGCTGCCAGTGACCCTGCTACAAGTGGTGACCTTGGCTGTCATAAATTCAATGCAATGGGGCCAAGACGCCCCCAAAAACAGGTAAAACAAATCCACACTTCAGGTGAAATTGCAACTGAAAAATGGGCACCTAAAAGTGGGGTTTCTATTCCTATTGCAAAAAAAGATGCGATACCGACATGGGAGGATTCAATGGCTGGGCGCCAGTTGGATCAACTCCCAACCAGCATCGTTGGGGGTTGATTCGCTTCCGCATTCCACCCCCAACAAATACACATAGTTCCCACTATCGTATGTATATATATATGTACATATACATTGCATACACTAATATACTCATATACTTGAATATGCAATTGTTTGTGTACTATACATATGTATACATATATATATATATATATCCTTTGTTCTCCTAATGATTTAAAGTCAATTTCCCTAATCATATCAGCAGAGGACGTCCGTTCCGCGCTAGTTGCGCAAGTCGTCTTCCAAGGCGCCAAGTTCAAGGTGCTGGTTCCCACAGAGGCGCCACCTGTGTCAACAGGCTGGAGAATTTCCCATGTTTTGCTCCATGAATGCACAAAAACCAGGCCGCCATTCTATAGATACCATTGTTTGAGGTAAGGTTGCTGGATGCTTTTCATTGGTTTTTCATAGCTATGACTGGACATCTATCATCTACTAAACCTCCATGGCTAGGCCACCGAGATATTTACAGCCACCTTTGATGACACCGGAGGGAATGAAAACCGCTTGGTCCATAGGGGTTTCATCAACACCAATTTGAGGAATAGGAATCCAGATATTCCAGGACATGATGGCATAGTATGGCATAAATGATGTTTGATGGAATCAACAAGATGATGATTGATGTTAGGCTTTCTCCAGACTCCAGACTCCACCTGAAACAAAGTCCTGAAATCCAGTGGCCAAAAAAATCAAGATGGTCCATAAGAGAACAGCAATTCAGGAGGTAGGTATCCACCATTTTCAGACACAGTAATTAAATCTAATTACAATCATCAGCTCTTTTCAGTTGCGAACACGGTCACCAGCTAATATAGCCAAACATATACAAGAGAAAAGGTCTCTACGGGTTCTTATGACTTCTTCTTGTTCTGGTCACACTTGGGTAATGCGTATCAAAATGAGCTGGTTTGCTCAAAAACTGAGCCGTCAATGTATCAGCATCTGTGGAAATCATGGAAAAGCCATCCAGCTTCGATGATATCACAGTTCTTGGTGAAAAGTCCATTGTTCTGTTGGAAAAGACCAATTTTTCTGTGGAAATCCATGAGAATACTGAGTTTCACTGATGGATTTCCCAGTTTTTGGTACACATCCATGTGTCAGTCCCCAGTTTCCCCATTTTCTTTGCCAGCATCACCCCAAAACACAGCCTGCAGGCTCATCAGGATATTCTCAATTAAAGTTGCAATTATATAATTGGTGTATCCACTTTGGAAAGATTGTATACTGCAATGAAATAAAACACTCCAATTGGGTTTGCCTGAAAACAGGCTACCCTTCAACCCACTGCTTTATCATCATTTTTCCTGTCATTCACGGCTATTTCGGGGGGTATACCGCGTTTTCACACACACTCACAACTGCATTATTCATGGGTTGGATCTCAATTGTTGAGTTAAATAATCCAAAAATCCACATTCAAAATCCCATGAAGTCCCATAAAAAAAAAAAAAACATAAAATCCCATTCAATCCCTATTTCTTCATGGTGAAATCCCTATTTTTGATGGTGAAACCCATCCATATTTTGGCCCATTCCCATCCTTCATCAGTGAAGACCACGGAGTTCTGGTGTAGCAGCTCGCCACAGTAGGAACCGTGCTGGCCACCCTGTGCGCCGCCGGCTTATTCCTATGGATGTCATGAAGATTTCGTTGGTTTAGACATGTTCCGGGACATGTTCAAACCATTTTTAAACCGTTTGAACACTATGCATCTTAATTGCAGCTTTTGATATCTTTTCATGAAGGGTTTATCTCATTAACTGGTTGAGTACTTGCAGAACTGCCTCTTGATACTGTTGAAGCAATATTTTGACCAATATTATATATATATACAGTATATACATATGTATATATATATATACAGGTATTGATAAGTAGTCAGCCACAGGCTTTTCCACGCCAAGTCATCCTGCCGTTTGATCGACAACTGCTTCGCAGCTCGTGTGGAGGTCACAACCGCCGCTGGTACACATTATCTAGATCCAAGAGTGGGCGCGGACACCTTTCTCACGTAAGGCAGTGAAGAGGTCGTAACCTCAGCGTGATGGACCTACCATGAGCCATGCCATTGGGACCTGGATAACCATGAGTCTACTAGTCAACACCAGTTGTTACTGGGGATACATCAACTATGTAGCAAGCCAACCTAACAACTTCCAGTAACTTCCAGCCTTGGTTGCCACCAAGGAGCTGTCTTGGAACGATCCATTCACATCATGCTTCCAAAAGCGATGCATTAGCTTATTCTCAACATGATGCTCAAAGAAGAACTCCTGCAAGTGGCCAAAGCTGGTCAGAAAAAGTCCCCAAAACATCACGGAAGGCTTCATAATCTTGTAAAATCATGAAAAAAACATATCAACAGTAAATTCAGTACTTTACCTTTGATATCCAAGGACATCCAAGGTGTGATTAAGATCTGTGTGCGAACCCTTTTTTTTCTGCGTCCTTCAAGTGACCGGGGTCGTCAATCAACTGAAGAACCAAAGGATATTCTACCTGGATGTTTGGGCCGTTGAGTAGATAAAATGCAACTTTTGATATTGTGATGTTTGGCCAATATGAAATGCGGCAAACGAAGGGACACCTTTGGACAAGTGAATTATGTTATGACGTGTTGATTACCCTCGTCTGTTGCCGGGGGGGGGGGTGAGGCACCTAAAAAAATAAAATAAAATGCAGGGGCCTAAGGAGAAAATGCAAATAAAATGAGAGGGCATAAGTTAAGATAGGAAAACCCAAGCAAAATACAATGGACAGGTACAAAAAGAAAATGACGTCGGCACCCTCCACCTGGCCACTGGTGGACCTACGTTATGCAACTG